>ENA-OREN01003574-OREN01003574.1-marine-metagenome-genome-assembly--contig:-NODE-3574-length-14403-cov-5.033994_pt1 | contig 14403 bp, 10 predicted proteins | sample MGYA00248624_ERZ508555 | MGnify/ENA primary metagenome ERZ508555 (study PRJEB26222, sample SAMN06267773) | marine metagenome | isolation source: Saanich Inlet, British Columbia, Canada | place...
ATTGAAGAAGAGGGTCTCGACATGGACGTCGTGACCGGCGGTGAACTCGCCGTTGCGATTGCTGCCGACTTCCCTGCAGATCGAATGAACTTCCACGGTAACAACAAGGGGCGTGAAGAGCTCTTTGAAGCTCTACGCTACCGCATTGGGCTGATCACGCTCGACTCGTTCGCTGAGATCGAATTGCTGAACGAAGTCGCTGGCGAACTTGGTGTGAAGCAGCAGGTAATGCTTCGGCTTTCGCCGAGTATAGACCCGCACACTCACATGCTCACTTCGACGGGAATTTTAGATTCGAAATTCGGATTTTCAATCGAAACAGGCGATGCCGAGATTGCTGTTAAACAGGCGTTAGAGCAAGACAATCTCGACGTTGTCGGTGTTCATTTCCATCTTGGATCGCCAATTTTCGAACTGGAACCGTATTCAGAGGCGATCGACTACGTGTTGAAGTTCTCTGCTGATATGCGCGACAAATACGGACTCGACCTGAAGCGGTTTAGTCCTGGCGGAGGATTTGCTATTGGATATGTATCCGACACGCTTCCTCCTGCGATGAGTGACTACGCCAAAGAGATTGCAGTAGCCATTCGAAAAGGCTGTGACACGTACGGACTAGATGAACCGATAGTTTCTGTCGAACCTGGCCGTGCGATCGTGGGTCGTGCCGGGGTTGCTGTGTACACCGTTGGCGGAATCAAGACCATCCCGAACGTTCGAACATATGTCAGTGTCGACGGCGGAATGGGCGACAATATTCGCCCTGCGCTGTACGACTCTGAGTACGCCGTCGTGCCGGTGGATCGTCCGAACGCTAATCGAAACCAGACCGTCACCGTCGCAGGCAAATTCTGCGAATCTGGCGACGTACTTGCCCGGGATGTTGCCCTTCCAGAAGTCGAAACAGGCGAGCTATTGGCTCTTCCCGCATCAGGTGCTTACTGCCTGATGATGGCGAGCAACTACAATATGCAGACGCGACCCGCAGTCGTGATGGTGAATGGTGGCGAAGCACGGCTAATTCGCCGGCGTGAAACCTACTCAGACCTACTCGCATCGAGTCTCGATCTTGACTGATCTCGTTTCACCCGAAGTCACACGTCCCCCCATTGTTGGGTGGACCACGTTTGGGCACCCGGGTGCGACGCGGCTTTTATCGAAGTCGTCCGAGAGTGGTCGCTTGGCTCATGCATATTTGATAACGGGTCCCGACAAAGTTGGCAAACGTACTTTAGCGATCGATATCGCCTGTATGGTCAATAGCGAGGCGGTGGTCGATATGTTCGGTACTGCCGACAGCATAGATCTTTCCACTTCTCACCAATCAGAACGAATTCGAAAAGGAATTCATTCCGACGTTCGAGTAATCGACGTTAATACCGAGTTGGAAAAAGACTCCAAAGGGTCTAGCTCTGGTGGTGACGCTGAAGAGAGCGGCAAACGAGGGCGCCAGAATATATCGATCAATCACATACGTGAATTGATTCGTGATTCAGCAACGAAGCCGTTCGAGGGCCTGAGCAAGGTTTTCATCATCGATGACGCTCAGCGGATGACTATCGAAGCAGCAAATACGCTTCTCAAGACGCTCGAAGAACCTGCCGACGACACCTTGATCATTCTTACGTCGCCAACCGAGGAGGCGTTGCCTGAAACGGTCGTTTCAAGATGCCAACGAATAGATTTGCGACCGGTTGACCCAGAGGTGATCGAAGCTGAGCTAATCGAAAGATTCGAAGCTGAAGAATCGCAAGCTCGCTCACTGTCACGGCTCGCACGTGGCTGCCCCGGCTGGGCAATCGGTGCTCTAAATGATTCGACGATTGTCGACGGTCATAATCAGGCTGTTCTGCGGTTTGCTGAGATCGTTACAGGCAATATCGAAGAACGATTCAGGTACGCACGTCAGATCGGTGGACAGTTCTGGCGAGATCGTGACGCTGTATTGGAAGAGATGCGGCGCTGGCTTGAATGGTGGCGCGACGTAGCGATGATGCGTCACAAGCTGAACGATCATGTGACCAACACGGAATGGGCGGAATTGCTTTCTGAAATTGCGGGTGAGCTGAAAGAGTCTCAGATATCTGCAGCTGTTACTTCGATTCAGGATGCGACGATCGCTTTAGAAGCAAATGCCGTTCCACAGCTAACTCTCGAAGTGCTCATGCTCGATATTCCGTGGGCTGATCCGGCGAAAGTCCCATCGCTCACCTTCGACGATAGTGACGATTCCGAAGAGTAGCTAGTCGGCCAGCGCTGCTGCAGTCGAAAGCTCACCGTTTGAAGGATTCGATTCGGGAACCATCCACGGTACGAACGGTAGCCATGTTTTCCTGAGCGATTCGAGTTTCAAGAACGAATACGGGTTAGGCCGGGGTTCATAGGGTTTGTTTCGCAGCCTCATACCCGCCTCTTGGGGCGTTCGAGCTGCTTTCCGGTGGTTACACGCCTTGCAGGCGCTAACAACGTTCTCCCACGTGAACTCTCCGCCTTTGCAGCGAGGGTTAACGTGGTCGATAGTCATATCGCGCGGTTTGGCACCACAGTACTGACAAGAGTTGTTGTCACGAGAGAAAATTTCGTTGCGTGACATCTTTCGTCGTTGAAGAGGCCGCCTGACCATGTAAATCAGTCGTATCACGTCAGGTCGGTCGAAAATATCGGTGACGGTGTGAACGTATTCGCCGGTATCTTGAACTGATTCAGCCTTGCCTTTACCCACAAGTTTCACTGCCCTGCGAATATCGCAGATGTTGAGCGGCTGATAGTTCTGATTGAGCACCAATACTGGCGCCCGAGTGCTTTCGCTCATGTGGTTTTCCGTTTTCGACCCTCGATTTAGATGGGCCAATTTGTGAGTGAGCTTACTTGATGATTATTTAACGTCTACTTAGTTGATTCTGGTTTCAAAGGTGAACAGGCGGAAGCTATTCTTGTTCGTCTATCGCCTGTTCAAGTAATTCTAGTGATTCACCAAATTCGGCTGGTGCGAAAGCGGTGACAATAGATCGTATATCAATAAGCGATGGAACGATTGTTGACTCGAGTAGTAAGTCTCGTCCCTTGTCTTGGCCGAGGTTCTTTGCGAATGCGATTGTATTTCCAGTGATCTTGTCGGTGATGCCTTCGGTGCCGTCGGTCATGATATCGCCAACGCCGATTTCGGTTGCTTCTACGTCCTCAACGAACGAGTAGCGAGCGACAACGGTCATTATTCCACCCGCAATCAGTACACCCGCGACGAGTCCAATGACTATGCCACCGAGACTGTCCGTCCGGCCCATAAACGTAACTTTTAGGGCTTTTTTGATCATCGAGGCGACGATGCGGCTGGCGATGAAGGCACCGACGAATATGATTACGTATCCGATAGCTGTGGAAACAGCCTGGCTTTCGACTCCATCCCAGATGAGCGACAGAACTTGGCCGGCGAACAATCCACTAAGGAACATACCGACGTAGATCGCTGCTGCGTTCAGTGCCGCCGAGACTAATCCAGTTTTGTATCCCCAGAACGCGGTAGCCGCAAAAGCAACAATCAGAATCCAATCTAGAACGTTCATTTCTTCAAATTTCCATGGTCGTTGGGTGAGTTCTTGTACTCAATTGTACGATGGTATAGGTGAAGCGCTACGCCAATATCGCTAACGCTTTTATGTCAGATGAACCAGATTTTATCAGTAGACGGTTAGGCTACTTAGAGTGGAACGTCTGTGGATGTGGTCAAATATAGGTAATGTCGAGTGTAATTTTGAACGGAGAACGTTTGTCTAATAAAGGCTATGCCCACCCGCCGATAGCAATTGATGGACCTGCCGTTTCTGGAAAATCATCTGTTGGGAGATCGCTTGCAAGTCATATTGGGTATCGTTTCTTGGATACTGGGCTTATGTACCGTGCTGCAACTTGGAATGCCATAAAAAATGGCGTCAATGTGAACGACCCAATAGCCGTTGCAGAAGCTTGCGAGCGTATGGATTTTGCTGTTTGTGATGGCGAAATAGGCGACAATCAGATCGTTGTGAATGGTGAAAATATAACTAATCACCTGCACGCACCTGTGGTCGATGATGCTGTTTCGTCGGTGGCTTCCGTTGGGAGAGTCAGGGAAATCATGGTTGCCGAGCAACGCCGATTGGCTAACGGCGGCGCTATCGTGATGGTTGGTAGAGACATCGGAACAGTCGTCATTCCTGAAGCGCCACTCAAGATTTATCTAACTGCTACGGTTCGAACTCGCGCAAATCGCCGACATCGGGATTTCATTGCAGAAGGCATAAATATTGAGTTTGAGGATATTCTTCGTTCAATGGAGCAGCGAGATCTCATAGATTCTTCTCGAGAGAATTCACCGTTGAGACCCGCTGACGACGCTCGTATCGTTGATACCGACGAACTAACGTTTGGTGAAGTTGTGAATCATCTCGTCGAACTTGCTAAGGATATTTTCTAATGGCCCAGTGGCTGTTCCCTGCTTTAAACGTTGGGTTCAAAACCACTCTTAAACTGTTCTCAGATTACAAAATCGAGGGGCAGGAAAACATTCCCAAATCTGGGCCACTTCTCGTTGCTTCGAATCACATTTCAAATCTTGATCCAGCCATCGTTGCGGCTGCTCTTCCGCGCCCGCCGGTCTTCATGGCGAAAAAAGAGCTGTTTAAGTACGGTATCGGTTCGATTTTCATGAAGGGTTATGGAGCGTTTCCTGTAGATCGACACCGAGCAGATGTTCGGGCGCTCAACTGGATAACTCGGATGTTGTTAAGTGAACACCGAATATCGATCGTGTTTCCAGAGGGAACTCGAAACAAAAAAGGCATACTAATGAAAGGCCGACCTGGTCTTGCACACATTGCTATGTCGACTGGCGTTCCGATCATCCCAGTTGCCCTTACGGGATCGGAAAATTTGCAGAATCCGATCAAGGTATTCAAGCCAACGGCAACGTTGAGATTGAAGATTGGAGTGCCATTTGTCGCATCGGGAGCTGAGGGAAGTGCAGCTAGAAGAAAAGCGGCGGCTGTCACTACCGAAACTATGGTTCGAATCGCCCGTATGCTTCCCGAAGATAAGCGGGGCGAATACGCTGACAAATGCGGCATTGAATTGAAAGATACGGCCGATTTCACTTGGTCGACCAGTGAGGTACTCGTCTAAGTGTGTGGAATATTTGCATATGCCGGAACTGAAAACGCAGCTCCGCTGCTAATCGATGGGCTTCGGGCGGTCGAGTACCGCGGGTACGATTCAGCGGGAATATCGGTGATCGATTCATCAGGAGCGATCAAGACGGTCAAACGAGGCGATCATAAGGCGTCGCTCGAAAACCTATCGTCTGAAGTTTCAGGTGGAGAGCTTGCCGGAGTAGTTGGCATTGGTCACACCAGATGGGCGACTCACGGCCTGGTCAATCAACAAAACTCGCACCCGCACGAATCAATTAGCGGAGTGGTTTCGATTGCACACAACGGGATCATCGAAAATTTTATTGAACTTAAAGATGAATTGGTTGATACCGGTGTACAGTTCAAGTCAGAAACCGATTCGGAAGTACTGGCTCACTTAGTTGGGCATAGTGTTGCTTCAGGTACAAGCTTGCGAGAGGCAGTGATTGGTGCGTCGAGTCGCATCAAAGGCAATACCGCTGTTGTTGCCGTTTCTACTGCCGAACCCGACATTGTAGTCGGGCTTCGGATCGGTAACGCTGGCGGAATCGTAGTTGGTAAAAACGATCATGCTGCAGTGATGGCATCCGACACGATCGCCCTGCTGCCATATACGTCGGAAGTTATTTACCTGGAACCCGGTGAGGTCGTGGAGATTCGCAAGGACGGCGTTCAGCTATTCGATCTGGAAGGCAGTTCGATATCTCGCGATGCGGTTGTTACCGTGCAGAACTTTGAGGCTGCGCAAAAAGGCAATCATCCTCACTTCATGTCGAAGGAAATCGCCGAGGAGCCCGACGCTGTTCAAGCTGCGATGCGGGGTAGGGCGGATTTTGCGAACGGAACTATTTCTCTTCCTGAAATTTCGCTTACTCTGGACCAGATTCGGTCGATTGATCGAGTGATTCTGACTGGTATGGGCACGTCGATGCACACCGGTATGTTCGGTGCATCTGTAATCGAGTCGATTGCTCGTATTCCATCGGTTTGTGAGAACTCATCTGAACTCAGATACAGAAATCCAGTTCTCAATTCGAAGACCCTAGTAATCGCTATGACTCAGTCGGGCGAAACCGCCGATACTCTGGCGGCGATCGAATATGCTCGCCAAGCGGGTGCGCTTCAAGGCGTGATTCTCGAAATGGAAGGATCACAGGCGACTCGAGTTGCTGATTTCACTTTGGGAGTGAAGGCTGGCCAGGAAATTTGCGTTGCATCGACCAAAACGATGATCGCCAGCATGATGACTCTGTTGGAACTTGCGGTATTTCTGGGACAGGCACGTGGTGTTATCGATGCCAATAGAGTGAAAGAAATCGTAAGCCAGATGGCGGAACTACCATCTCTCATTTCTACTGCGCTCGATCTCAATGACGAAATTACCGCGTTGGCTGATCGTCTTTGTAAGTATGAAGACCTGCTTTATTTGGGACGGGGAGCGCAGCTTCCAATGGCTCTTGAAGGCGCTCTAAAGATGAAAGAGATCGCCTACATCCATGCTGAAGGTAACCCTGCGGGTGAAATGAAGCACGGAATGAATGCTTTATTGGGCCCAGGTATGGCAACTATCGTCTGTGCTCCTCAAAATGATCTGTACCCGAAGATGCTCTCGAACATCAGCGAAGTAAAAGCGCGTGGCGGCGAAGTCATCGCCATAGTCAGCGAAAACGACGAAACGATAGAACGTGTCGCCGATCACGTGATTCGAGTGCCCGAATGTCCGGAGCTACTCCAGCCGTTCGTCACGCTGATCCCCCTTCAGATACTCGCTTATCGAACAGCGCTGGCGCTTGATCGGGACCCCGATAAGCCACGTAACCTCGCCAAGACCGTCACAGTCGAATAACTCTTTATTCCCGGCTGACCCTAATGGGTGTGAATGAGGCGTAAGATCGTCGGTCAATTGGGAAGCAGGTTGTTTTGTTTATCTGTCTCCACTACTCGAATCGATCTTATTTAGCGTGGCAACAACACCAGAACAACAGGCCCCGGCAGGATTCAGGGCGAAATTCGCCGAAAAGTCCGGAGCACTCAGCAACGCGAAATACCGCCGATACTGGCTGGGTTCACTTGCTTCTGTAGGCGCAATTCAGATCGTCACCATGGCGCAGGGTTGGCTCATAGTCGACAAGCTCGGTGGCTCAACGACTGATATTGGAATTCTCGGTGGTGCCACCGCGGTACCGACCATTTTAGTAAGCCTTTTTGGTGGGGTGCTCGCTGATCGGGTTGATCGTCGTAAATTGATCATGGTTGTCTCGATTGCATCGACGGCCCTGCTTCTTTTGTTGGCAATTCTTGATGCGACAAACGTGATACTAATTTGGCACGTTGTGTTGATCGCAGCAGTTCAAGGTCTTGTTATGGGCTTTGACGGGCCCGTTCGTAGTTCCTACTTCCCGCTACTCATTGAACGAAAACATATGTCGAGCGCAGTGATGCTCGGAACGGTCATGTGGCAGTTCAGTCGGCTGGTGACTCCGATCATCGGTGGAATCCTGATCACGGTTGGTGGAACTCAAACGGTCTTTTTCGTTGGAGTGCTCGGTTGGGCGAGCATGTTGCTTGTGATGATTTCACTAAGGGTCAGCTCGCCTCCGGTCGTTAAGAGCCGTAACGTGCTTGGCGACATTGTCGAAGGGGTAAAATTCATTCTCTCAAGGCGTGATTTTGTACTGCTGATAGGTCTGACGTATTCGACACACTTCTTCGGAATGCAGTACTTGCAGTTGATGCCATTCTTTGCAAAGCGATTTGAACGGGAAGCTGACGGATTTGGAATCATGCTGTCTGTGCTCGGATTGGGCGCGTTAGCGGGCACGTTCACCGTAGGAAAAGTACGAGCTAGTTCCCGGGTCGGATATTTCATGTTGGGAGGCACGCTCACCTTTACTGCAGCAGTAGTTGCCTTTGCGTTCGCTCCATCGTTCTACGTTGCGTTGTCATGTTTGTTTGTAGGTGGGTTGGCAAACACTATATTTTTCGTAATAGCGATGACCGCCTTACAACTTCGTGTGCCTGAACAGATGCGGGGACGGGTCATGGGCATCTACACGATCACCTTCAGTTTCATCCCCCTTGGCGGAGTTATGGGAGGCTACGTAGCGTCGGTTTACGACGAGCGCATTGCAGTCGCAATTGGCGCCGCTATTTTGGCTTCGATATTCATCGCAATTGGAATTTCCCAGCCGATAATACGAAACCTTAACGGCAGCAATTTGGAAGACGCGTGAGCAACGCTGATTCTGGCAGTGAATTGGTACCAGCCGACGACCAGACCGAGTCGTCGGCTGGTACCCAAGTAGAACGTCGCGTTAGCGCGTTATCGTTCAAGCCCTTTCGTATCTATTTTGGTGGCACCGTACTTGCGATGAATGCCCTCAGGCTCGGAGCGGTGGCTCAAGGCCTATTGATGTGGGAGTTAACCGGATCACCGCTTAGCCTCGGTGGGGTCGCTGCTGCAACGGCGATACCAATGATGCTTGTGAACATCTTTGGCGGCGTGTTCGCCGATCGATACGAGGCGAAATTCCTGCTCGGTGGATCGGCGTTCATCGGTGCTTTGCTGTTTGTGCTGCTTGGGGTGTTGGACTTCACAAATACGGTTCAGCCATGGCATATATTCTCGATAGCTGTATTCGCCGGGTTTGTATCGGGTGCCGATCAACCTTCGCGTCAGGCGTATTTTCCATCATTGGTGCCAAAATCGGCTATGAAAAGTGCTGTGACGATCAATGGATCGCTCATGGCCTCGGCTTCGGTGGTTGCACCTACTGTGGGTGGGTTGCTGATGGCAGAATTTGGTACACCGTTTGGTTTCTTCATCGCTGCACTGGGTTGGTTCGCCATGTTCGCGGCAACCGTGGTGCTGCCTCGACGTGGAACATCGATCGTTCAGCGGAGCGTGATTCGTGATCTTGGCACCGGAATTAACTACATCAGAAGTCACCGAGTTCTGTTGGTGCTATTGATCCTCGCTTTCTCGAACATGCTGATGGTTTTTGGCTGGATCGGAATGTTGCCGGCATACGTCGAGCTATTTGGCGACGGAAAACGAGAAGTCGGCTTCATGTTTTCGTCGGGAGGCATAGGAGCGTTGAGCGGAATAATCGTCGCCGGTCGATTGTCCCCCGGTCGTCGTCTAGGTTGGATCATCCTTGCAGGAGCAGCGTCGTTTTCATTGATCATGTTGATAGTTTCAAACTCGCCCTCGTTGGCACTTGCTATGCCGCTGGCAGCAGCGGCTCACTTTGGGAACGGCTTGTTCAATATTTCTTCAATAGTGGCGGTTCAGCTACGTGTTCCCGAAGACATTCGTGGCCGAGTTATGGGGGTGTTTGCTATCTCACAGAGCGTCGGAATACTTGGCGGGCTATGGACAGGTAGCCTGGCGACTGTGCTGGGTCTTCGAGCAGGAATGATGGTAGGCCCGACGATAATGTTGGTGATGATTTCTGTAATTTTTCTTACTCAACGAAAAGTCAGAAATTTGCACGAAGATCCTGCGCAGGATAGGTGACCGAAATAGCAAGCGCATATAGTCTTTAAAATGATGAAACCGATCTCTAAAAATATGAAACCCAACTTACGATCAGTGCGTGAGCGACTCGAAAAGCGTGAAGAGCTTTTGTCGCCATTCGCATCTCGTTCTGTTAATTCAGTACGAGCAATAACTGAAGAACCTTCCGATACTCGGACAGAGTTTCAGCGCGATCGCGATCGAGTGGTGCATACGAACTCGTTTCGTCGGCTCAAGCACAAGAGTCAAGTGTTCGTCGCTCCTCAGGGCGACCATTTCACTACCCGGCTGACTCACGTAATAGAAGTGGCGCAAGTGGGGCGGTCGATAGCTCGTGGGCTCAATCTGAACGAAGATCTAGTCGAAGCCATAGGTCTTGGCCACGATCTAGGGCACACGCCGTTCGGACATATCGGTGAGAGCGTGCTCAACCAGATGATTTCCGGCGGATTTCATCATAGTCGCCACTCAGTGCGACTCATCACGCTGCTCGAAAAAGATGGCAAAGGCCTGAATCTGACTGAGCATGTGATCGATGGCATACGCAACCACTCGAAGCCAGAAGGCAAGTTCCTTTCGAAAGATGCAGTGGTAAATCTATCTTTAGAGGCTCAGATCGTTCGAATTTCAGACGCACTCGCTTATCTCGCACACGACATTCTCGATGCGCTTCGTTCGGACTACATCAAGATCGAAGATCTTCCGACTGAGGCAGTAGGCGCACTTGGCGTTCGGCATTCGCAGCGGATTGACGCCGTGATCAGAGACGTCGTTGAATCGTCGTGGGACTGCACCGGGGAGATTGAAATTGAGGACTGCAATCAGCCGTGGATCAGGATGTCGCCCGAACTCGGGAAGATCATCACCGATCTTCGTGTGTTCATGTTCGACAAATTCTACCATCCGATCAGCGCCTCGGTTGAAGGCGCGAAGGCAGCGGCTATCGTTGGAGTGTTGTTCGAGCACTACAATAGCAAGCCTGAGTTGATCCCGGCATGGCTGAGAGAGCTCTCAGGATCGACAGAACGGGCTGCAGCGGACCTCGTGTGCGGGATGACCGACAACTACGCCCTGATGATGGCAGAACAAATCAAGCCTGGGTTGAGTGATGGTGTGTTTCAGGGTCGAATTTAAAAATCACAACAATTTACCCCCCGGTTTCGCTCCGTTGGGAAAATCCTGCCCGTATACTCAGCCGACAGTTGTGCCTATCCGCATCCGTGTGAAATCGAACTCTAGGTATGGGATGTGACATCCCTTGTATGTGTTCATGATCGCATATTCTAGGATGCGTTGAGTTTCAAAGATATGGCGTTAGTCGACGAGGTAAAAAGCCGGTCCGATATTGTTCAAGTCATTTCAGATTATGTGGACTTGGATACTTCATCGCGCCAGCCAAAAGCTCTTTGCCCGTTCCACTCTGAACGCTCACCTTCGTTTGTAATCTACCCTGAATCTGGCAGTTGGCGTTGCTTTGGTTCTTGCGCAGATGGTGGAGACGTTATCTCTTTCATGATGAAGAAGGAGAACTTGTCGTTTGTAGAAGCGCTTGAGAATCTGGCGAATCGTGCTGGAATCAAGGTTGAAGAGCGCAACAACGAGCCGCGCAAGAAGCCGGTCACCGGTCTTATTCAAGCTAATGAGATTGCCTCTGAGTACTTCCTTTCAAGGTTGAAGGCTCCAATTGGCGTAGAAACCCTTGAGTACCTGAAAGATCGAGGAATCGATATCGAAACTGCCGTTCGTCGCGGATTGGGATTGGCTCCAAGCGGAATGGAGACTCTTTCAGGCCATCTGCGAACTAGGAACGTTCAGGCACGCACAGCTCGCGACGCTGGTTTGATCACTCGCAAAGATGACGGTTCTTGGCGAGACATGTTCACTGGGCGTTTGACGATAGAAATTCGAGACGCACGAGATCGGATCATTGGCTACGGTGCTCGAACACTCGATGGTTCAGAGCCAAAATATCTAAACACCCCGCAAACCGATGCGTTCGACAAGTCTTCAATTATGTACGGGCTGAACTGGGCTGCAGAGTCGATTAGAGATTCGAACGAAGCAGTCGTTGTCGAAGGGTATATGGACGTCATCACCGCTCATGAGCATGGCTTCACTAACGTAGTCGCCTCGATGGGAACGGCAGTAACCGCCCAGCAACTTGACTCTTTGTCTCGTCATGCAACTTCAGGTGGTCCCGGAACAGTTATTCTGTGTCTTGACTCTGACGCTGCGGGCGAAGCCGCGACGATGCGGGCGCTGGAAAGCGTGACCGCCGAACTGAATAGCGGTCGTCGAAAAGGTCTCGAGGTTAAAGTTGCTCGTCCTGATGGCGGAAAAGACCCTGATGAAGCGATTCGATCAGATCCGGACAGCTGGCGTGCTTCATTGACCGCTGCAGAGCCGTTACTCGACTATCTTATCGTTGCAAAGTCAAAGCTTCATAACCTTGAATCTGGTCAAGGTATCGCCGATTTTGCAAACAGTGTTGCTCCGCTCATTTACAACATAACGAACGACTACGATCAAGATCGTTACTGGTCGACAATTTCAAAACTTGCAGGCGTTACCGAACAACGGCTGAAGTCGATCGTCGACAAACCTCGGTCAACCTCGCGCAAAGGCTCTAGGAGCGGGTTGGTCGGGTTCGGGAACAACACACGACGAAATGCTTCGTTCAAGCGGGAGAGTAGTTCGCAATTTATGGATTCGGGACGAATTTCGTCGGATCAAGTTTCGGAAGTGCTCAACACTACTGGTGGCGACGCGCTAGAGGAACATTTACTTGCGCTCGTGTTGCAATTAGATGATTTGAGAGAGCATGCAATTGCGATGCCGCCGGAGTTTTTGCACCAATCGGATAATCGCGCTTTGTTTACGGCGTGGCAATCCTCGTCTAAACTCGGCGGAATTTCACCCGAACTTGGTGAAGATTTAACGGAAAAGGCACATCGACTTGCTGAGCATGAACTTCCTCCCTCGGATCAGGCTCGCCATGTTGAGGAGGTCACACAGTGCGTGATGCGCTTGAGGGAACGGCACTCTAGAAAGATCAAGGTGCTAGAAAAAGAGCGGCTAGAGGAATACAAAGAACTGGATAGCGAGGAAGCTGAGGAGCTATTAAGGCAATCGCTCCTACCGAACGAGAATCTACGCAAAGCAATGACAGGGCGGGCATAACCATGGCACGAACCACCCAGCCAACCGATAATGAAGACCAACTCCAAGATCTCGTGAATTCCGGTGAATTATTTCTATCGAATAGCGATAAGAACATCGATGGAGATCAATCTGACGACGACGATACCGGCGATCGCGCCGCTCCCGTTGTGCTCCGGTCATCCGCGGTAGCCTCTAACGTTGCAGAACTGGAAACTTGGGGATCGAAGCAGTCGGAGGGATTTGCGGCTCTTACTTTGAATCAAACCGTTGAAGATTCTGAAATATCAGATGACCCTGTACGTATGTACCTGCGTGAGATTGGCCGAGTCGGACTTCTTACTGCACAAGACGAAAGATTCCTTGCTCGCGGCATGGAAGTTTCGCAGAGGCTTTCGGATGTTCAGGCAGAAATAGCAGCTCAGACTGGTAGATTGCCCACTGCAGCCGATACAACTCGGGAACTGCTTAGCCGATTAGGATCGCAGTACGAGGTCGCTTCTGCGATTGCTGGATTCATAGGTCTTCCCAAGAACGTGACACTCGGGACGATTCTCGGTATTCCAGAGCTTCGAGAGCTGATCGACGGTCCGCACAACGATGATTTATTAGCGTTCCTTTCCGATGCGTTCAACTGCGAGCTTGAACCGGCTCAGAAAATGGTCAAAGACCTTTCGATCGACTCCGCTCTGATCGCGCATGAAACTCTCGATGCGCTTGATGACGATCCTCGTGTGGACAAGTTGACCCAAGGGGCGAAGACAAAGGCGTACAAGGAACAGTTAGTTGTTTATGAATTCCTGCTTGGTGCGCATTTCTCACGCATCGAAAACCAGGCAGAGCGTTCAGAACGTCATCTGGCGGAAGCTAATCTGAGATTGGTGGTTTCGGTCGCCAAAAAGTACATCGGGCGAGGAATGTCACTTCTGGATCTTATTCAAGAAGGCAACATTGGCTTGATTCGTGCTGTAGAGAAGTTCGATTATCGAAAAGGCTACAAGTTCAGCACGTACGCTACGTGGTGGATCAGGCAGGCAATTACGCGTTCCATTGCCGATCAGGCACGGACGATTCGTATTCCGGTGCACATGGTCGAAACGATCAACAAGCTGCTTCGTGTGAGTCGACGTCTTGTTCAGGAGTTCGGCCGAGAGCCAACTTCTGAGGAGATCGGTCGTGAGATGGATATGCCGGCAGATCGAGTTCGAGAGATTCTGAAAATATCTCAGGAGCCGATTTCTCTCGAGACTCCGATCGGTGAAGAGGAAGACTCTTCGCTTGGGGATTTCATTCCTGACAACAACACGCAGGCGCCTGCCGATGCTGCTTCGTACCAGTTGCTAAAAGAGCAAGTGGACGATGTGCTCGATTCGATCAGCCAGCGTGAACGGCGGGTGCTTCAGTTGCGATTCGGTCTCGAAGACGGGCGAAGCCGTACACTGGAAGAGGTTGGGCGAGAGTTCGGCGTGACACGTGAACGAATTCGTCAGATCGAAGCGAAGGCGCTTCGGAAGCTGCGTCACCCAACTCGGTCTAAAAAACTGCGCGACTTCCTCGAAT
>ENA-OREN01003575-OREN01003575.1-marine-metagenome-genome-assembly--contig:-NODE-3575-length-14391-cov-2.771482_pt1 | contig 14391 bp, 10 predicted proteins | sample MGYA00248624_ERZ508555 | MGnify/ENA primary metagenome ERZ508555 (study PRJEB26222, sample SAMN06267773) | marine metagenome | isolation source: Saanich Inlet, British Columbia, Canada | place...
CGGTGGTCCCAGCAAAATTAAAAGAAACAGCCAGCCAACAGGCAACGATAGTGCGTCTCGTTTTCCCCCTCATTCCTGTTTGCGTCTCAACTCCCTGTCAGCGCGGATCCTTGCCGCCGCCGCCCGACGAGCCTGATGATCCCGAGGACGACGGGGGAGCACTTGGTGCCGGAGGAGAATAGCTTCTGGACGGTGCTGATCTGGACGGTGCTGATCTGGACGGTGCCGAGTAACTTCTGGAAGGAGCGGAGTAGGATCGGCTGGGAGTTGAACGTGCCGGTGGCCTGGTGGCTCGTGAAGGAGCCGGGCGGGACTGTTTTGGCGCTGAGTAACTGCGTGACGGTGGACTGTACCTTGGGGCGATCGAGCGTGAGCTTGGCACACGCGAAGGCCGCGCGGTTGGCTTGGGAGCCACCGAGCGTTGCGTCGAACTCGGTGAGCTGTACGAGCGCGAGGGGCGCTGCTGCCATGCAGTGTTAGGGGTGGCCGAGCTTCGCGTTGAAGGTGTCACCAGTCGCGAGGTGGACGATGGGCCGGGTTTGCGGGTGCTGTTCACCTTCGGCGAATAGCGGCTGTAGGTCTTGCGTGCGCTTGGCTTCGACGGCGTGGTGCGGCTTTTGCTCGGCCCGCTGAAGTTGGAATTCAGCGTTCGGCTGCCGCTCGCGTCTGGCTTGGCAGACGTGCTGGCACTGCGGCTGGACTTGGTGGAGCCTGCGCGGCTGGGCGATGCAGCAACCGCTCCGCTGTTGAGAGGGCGACTATTGCTGTCACCAGGGCGGCTGTAACTCCGGCCAAGCGGCCGTGTGAGCGTCCCAGGTGTCTGTCTACCGGTGATTTTACTCTGGTTGGCGACGGAGGTGCCGTTCCCGTACTGCTTCAATAATTTCTGGTCGGCCTCCGGTTTGTCTGTCGTTGAATCGCCTGGTGTCGGATTCTTGGTGACCGGCGTGCGATCGCTCGGTTTTTCACCGGGCGTGTCAGGCGGGGTGGGCACTTGCGGGCGATACACTGCCATGGTTTTTCCGTTGGCATCGATCTGCCCGACTCGTGCGATGCTTTCGATCTCAAGGTCGAGTTCGCGGATACGCATCTTCTGCACCGGCTCGCGCGTCTTCTCGGCGATCACCTCCGGCGGGATGCCGGCGTTAATGATCGTGGTGTTGTTCTCGGTGACATAATTATTGACGATCGTCGTCTCGTTGTGAATGACCGCGATGTTGTTGTCCGGCACATGGTGGTGGTGCAGTCGGCGATGCCGCAAATGAGCGTAGTCGCAGTAGGTGAACCAGCCGTGGCCCAGCCCAAACCCGAAGCTGAATCCGACATGCGAGCCGCCCCATGTGTACCCGATGCCGTGCACGTAGTGGGAGCCCGGCGGCAGCGGCGCCCAGCCGGCGTAATGGTTGTTGGAGCGCCACATCACCCATGCCGGGCTCCATGTGTAACCGGGCACCCAGTACCAGCCGTGAAGGCTGGAGCGATGCCAGCGCCCGTAATGGAACGGCGCCCAGCCCCAGCTGTAGTACGAGTGCCAATACCAGCCGGCATCGCTGTAAATCCAGCGTCCACCCTGCCGGTACGGTCGCCAACTGACATCGACCATCGCCACGGTGGGCCGCCATACCCAGCCGTGTGAGCCGTCATAAACCCAGTCGCCGTAAGGGTCGAGTGCGCCGTAATAATGATTATTGACCACCGGCGAATCGTTCGCCGGGGGCAGCGGCGCTGGCGGTGGCGTGCTGGCCACCGGTTGTCCCGTCACCTCGGCCGGCTCCATCGGCACTCCTTCCTGCTTCACGGCGTCGCCCTGGCGAATCATCAGCGCCACCACGTTCTCTGGGACGCCCAAGTCGTTGAGGAAAATAATCGTCTCCGCCGGGATGCGGTGGGTGACAGGGTTTTGCTCGACGAAGGCCAACAGAGCCTCGTTGCCCACGCCGCGCTTGGCCATGTCCACCACGTCGGCCACCCCGGGGCTCAACTCCAGCGAACTAGATACCGGGGCAGGGGCGGCAATTTGCGCAACCGGCACCGGATCGGCCACCGCCGGAGCGGAGGAGGGGGAGGGGGAGGGGGCGTCAAACTGCGAAAGGTCGGCCGGCGGGCCAACGGTAGCTGGGGGGTGATTGTAAACGCGCGGGCCTTTCGACTCTCGCTCACATCCGGCGGCCAATGCTACGGTCAGCATCAGACTACCAGCCATCAGGGTATGAATGTTAGTTTTCATGGTTCCAGACGGTTTACGCCATAATAGGCTAAGATAAACAGACTCCCGGCGTAAACCGGCTATTCACCAAAACCTTTGTCGGCTTGGCCGTATGTTAGCAATCAAATACAGGGATGCAACCAACTATCTGCCACCGCTGCTTCCGGCTTGCGTTGGCGCTTGGCCAAGCGGAAAGTCGCCGCATGCGCGCAAATCAGATTCGTGGATGGGTGAGTGTCGTGGCATTGCTCGTTGGCTTGGCCAAGGGCAACGCCGAAGAACAGGCCGTCAAGCCGGAAACCTCCGAGGCTCGGCTGGCGAGGTTGTTCAAAAAATTTGAATCGACGCTGACCAACGCTGTGTTGACCGGCCAGTTCACCATCGTTGGCAAGGAGACGCCGCCGAGCAGAGAATCGTATACAATTCTCTCGGTGAAAAAAATGTCGCAGGGCGACTTGTGGGTGTTCACCGCGCGCATCAAATACGGTAAACGCGACGTGACGCTGCCGCTGCCGATCCCGGTCAAGTGGGTTGGCGACACGCCGGTCATCTCGCTCGACAAGCTCACGCTCCCCGGCTTGGGCACCTTCAGCGCGCACGTGGTGATCGACGGCAAAAAATACGCCGGCACATGGTCGCACGGCAAGGTGGGCGGACACATGTTCGGCACCATCGCACCGGCCAAGCCGAAGTCGGAGTAACGCACGCGCCGCCGCATGGAGTCCAAGCCCGCCACCCCACCGAAGCGCAGCGCCGTTCGCACTTGGCTGATGCGCCTTGCGTTGATGCTCGGCGTGCCGACGTTGTTACTCGGCTTGGCCGAGGGCGCTTTTCGCTTGGCCGGTTACGGGCATTCCACTTCGTTTTTTGTCGCGTCGCCGCACCACGAAAACGGTGCGCTGATCGAGAACACAAAATTCGCGTGGCGCTTCCTGCCGCCGACGCTCGCACGCGCGTCGCAGCCGACATTGTTACGCCGCGAAAAACCGACCGGCACGACCCGCGTTTTTGTACTCGGCGAGTCGGCGGCGGAGGGCGACCCCGAGCCGGCGTTCGGTTTACCGCGCCAACTGGAGGTGTTGCTCGAGGGCCGGTTTCCCGGTCGCGATTTCGAGGTTATCAACGCCGCCGTCACCGCAATCAACTCCCACGCCATTTTGCCGGTTGCCCGCGAATGCGCCGGGCTCGACGGCGATTTTTGGGTCCTCTACATCGGGCATAACGAGGTGATGGGCCCTTTCGGTGCCGGAACAGTTTTTGGCCAAAAAACCCCGCCATTGGCCGCTTTGAGGCTTGGCCTCGGCCTAAAGCGGCTCCGGCTCGGGCAGTGGATCGCGAGCTTTGGCGAAACCGGCGGGAGCGCTGAAGGCACGCAGTGGAAGGGGATGGGAATGTTCCTCGACCAGCAAATTCAAGTGGACGATCCGCAGCTCGATTGGGTTTACGATGCGTACAAAAAAAATCTGTCGGACATCCTCGCGGCGGGTCGTCGCGCCGGCGTGCGCATTGTGATGTCCAGCGCGGCGTCAAACCTGCGCGACTCGGCGCCGTTCGCCGCGCCGGACGCAGTCGAGCAGTTTCAGTCGGCGCGCTCACTCGAGGCGGAGGGCAAAACCGGCGAGGCGCACAGCCACTACGTTCGGGCGCGCGACTTGGACGCGCTGCGTTTTCGCGCCGACTCGAAACTGAACGCGATCACCCAGGCGCTTGGCCAGGCGGGATCCGGTAACGTGACTTTCATTGACGTCCAAGCCGCGCTCGACGCGCAAAGCCCAAGCGGCATCACCGGGCGTGAGACGTTTTACGAGCACGTGCATTTTACGTTCGAGGGAAACCATCGCTTGGCCAAGTTGTTCGCCGAGGGCATCGCGTCGCAACTCGAGTCGGGCGGCGACAATCCAAGCGGCCCGTGGCTGACGTCCGGCGAGTGTGCCAGGCGTTTGGCTTACACCGACTGGGATCGTGGCGTGGTGTTGGCCAGCGTCATTCGGCGGTTGCAACAGCCGCCGTTCAATCACCGGCTCAACAACGACGAGACGCTTGGCCAACTGCGCGACGAGTCGCAGCGCGTGGCCAGGCGGCTCGACCGCACGGCGGCGTTGGCTGCTTACGACAACGCGCTGAAAGCCCGGCCCAACGACTGGCGGCTGCTGCAGCGGCGCGGGTTGCTGCTGTCGTCCGCCGGCCGTCACGACGAAGGGGTTGATTCGCTGAAGCGCGCCATTGGGCAAACATCGTGGAGCCGGATTCTCCACTACCAACTTGGCGCGATGCAGAATAAGGCTGGGCAATACGATGACGCGTTGGCGTCGCTTGGCCGCGCGCTGGCGCTTCAGCCGGACTTCCCCGAGGCGACCGCCCAATTGGCCCGGGCGCGCGCCGGCATCCCGTATCGCCTCGGCGAAAAAGCGATGGCCGCTGGCGACGCAACCGGGGCGCTTGGGTACTTCACAAAGGCGGCGCAACTCGACGACACGTTTGCCGAGGCGCATTTTCAAATCGGGGCGCGCCGGGTTGAGTCGGGCCGGATCGCCGAGGCGACGGCGAGCTTCGAGAGGGCGGTGGCTCTCAAGCCGGACTTGCCGCAGGCGCGGTTCAACCTCGTCACCGGCCTGCTCAAACTGGAGCGATACAGCGCTGCGCTGGGGCATCTCGAGGCGTTGGCCACCAAAAACCCGGGAGACATCCAGGTGCAACGCTACCTCGAGTTCGCCCGCGCAAAACTCCGCGAGGCAGGGAAACCGTGATCGGGTGACGCCAATTCCGTTGCGACGGCATCGGGCTTCGTCTAAAACCCCGGCGGACATGTGGCGGCTCTTTAAAGAATGCCTCTCCTTTGCGTGGCGGGAAAAGAAATGGTGGCTCATCCCGCTGATCGTGGCGCTGGTATTGTTGGCCGCGCTCATCCTGTTCAGCACCAGCTCGGCGCTGGCGCCGTTCATGTATCCCTTCATGTGACCTGAGCGCATGCGCACCCTTCTCGGCATTTCCGCTTATTACCACGACTCGGCCGCCGCGCTGCTGGTCGATGGAGGGATTGTTGCCGCCGCACAGGAGGAACGCTTCTCGCGCCGCAAAAACGACGAACGCTTTCCCGAACACGCTGTCCGTTTTTGTTTGAAGCAGGGCGGCGTCAGCTTGGCCGATATCGATGCGGTTGTGTTTTACGACAAACCGGTCGTCAAATTTTCTCGCATGCTCGAGAGTTTTTTGGCCATCGCGCCGGCCGGCTTGCCGGCGTGGCTGCGGGTGCTGCCAACCTGGCTCTCGGAGAAACTCAACCTGCGCCAAACCATCCGCGACGAACTCGACGGTCTGCCGTCCGACTGCCCGATCCTGTTCACCGAGCATCATGTCGCCCACGCGGCGAGCGCGTTTTATCCGTCGCCGTTCGATCGCGCCGCCATCCTCACGGTGGACGGCGTCGGCGAGTGGGCGACGACGACGATCAGCCGAGGCGCGGACGACCGCATCGAGATGCTGCGCGAGCTTCACTTCCCGCACTCGCTGGGTTTGCTCTACTCAGCGTTCACGGTGTACTGCGGGTTTCGCGTCAACTCCGGCGAGTACAAGCTGATGGGCCTCGCGCCGTACGGCGAGCCGCGTTTTACCGCTGCGATTATTGAAAACATGATCGATCTGAAGCCGGACGGCTCGTTCCGGCTGAACATGGATTACTTCGGTTTTCTCAAGGGCAGCAAAATGACCAACCGCCGGTTCGAGCAATTGCTGGGCGGGCCGCCGCGCGATCCCGAGTCGCCGTTCGAGCAGCGGCACATGGACGTCGCCGCCTCGGTGCAGGAGGTTGTCAGCGAGACGATGTTGCGCCTGGCCAAACAGGCTCGCGAGGTGACCGGTGAACACCGGCTCTGCCTTGCCGGTGGCGTCGCGCTCAACTGCGTGGCAAACGGCAAACTGCAGCGCGCCGCTGTGTTCGACGAGATTTGGATCCAGCCGGCCGCCGGTGACGCCGGCGGCGCTCTCGGTGCCGCCCTCGAGGCGTGGCACCAATTCAAAAATGCCGAGCCGAAAGGGGAGGGCGAGCCCGATTGGCCAAGCGCGGGCGGCGACTCGATGCGCGGCAGCCTGCTTGGCCCGGAGTTCTCGGAGTCGGAAATTCGGCGGGCGCTCGAGGCGCACGGCGCGGTTTTCGAGCAACTCGACGAGAAGGCGATGCTCGAGCGCGCCGCCGGGCTGTTGGCCGATGGCGCGATGCTTGGCTGGTTTCAGGGGCGGATGGAGTTCGGGCCGCGCTCGCTTGGCAGCCGCTCGATCCTGGGCGACGCCCGCTTGGCTTCGATGCAGTCGGCGATCAACCAAAAGGTCAAGTTCCGCGAATCGTTCCGGCCGTTCGCCCCAGCGGTGCTGGAGGAGCGGGCGGGCGAATATTTCGACCTCACTGCCGAGTCGCCGTACATGCTGCTGGTTGCGGACGTGGCGAAGAGCCAGCGCCTGGCCATGCCGGCGGACGAGTCGGCCGGCTTTGCGCGGTTGAAGCACGCGCGCTCGACGCTGCCGGCTGTGACACACGTTGATGGCTCGGCGCGCGTGCAGACAGTGGGCCGCGAACGGCACCCGCTCTTTTGGCGGCTGCTCAGGCAGTTCGAGCAGCGCACCGGCTGCGGCGTGTTGCTGAACACCTCCTTCAACGTTCGTGGCGAGCCGGTGGTCTGCACGCCGGATGACGCCTATCGTTGCTTCGTGAACACCGCCATCGACTGGCTGGCCATCGGGCCGTTTTTGCTCAGCCGCGAACGGCAGCCGGTGGAGAAACCGCAGCCCACGTTCGACCCCATCCCCGATTGATGCGCATGCGATTCAAGGACACCCCAAGCGAGCGGCGGAAGTTTCTGCTGTCGCTGAGCGTGATGTTGTCCGCCGTGGCCGGTGTGTTGTTGTGGCGGGCAGTCATCGCTTGGCCAGGAGCCTGGCTGGCGTGGGGATTAGTCGCGGTGCTGCTGTGCGTTGGCTTGGTTTGGGATGCCGCGGGCCGGCGTGTTCACCGGGCGGGGATGACGTTTGGCTTTTGTATGGGACGAGTGTTCGGCACGCTGTTTTTGCTGCTGCTTTTTTTTACCGTGCTGCTGCCACTTGGCCTGGCACTCAGGTTGTTCGGGAAGGATCTGCTGCAAATGCGAAAATGGCCGCCCGGCGCCGAGTCATACTGGAAGATTCCCCGCCCGCCCGGCTCACTCGACCGGATGCATTAGGCAAGTTTCAGGTTACCGGGTGGTTTTCGACGGCTGGCTCCAGTTGATTGTACTTGCTAGTCGACAATCAGAATTTTGACATCTATTATTTCCACGGCGTGAAGGCATCTCGGAAGAACAGTGACCACCGGCTCGAGCTCCTCAAATTGTTTCGGATTCTCACTATCGCTCTCTGCCTTTCGTGGACCGGTTGCTCCCGAACTTCGACTCCGGAAGAGCCCAACCCCCTTCCGCCATCACCCGACGTCGTTGAGGGTATTCAAACCGCGCCAGGACTCGAACAAACCACCTTCATCGCGCCTCTCACGGATGCCTACAAGCGCATTGATCCGATTGAGGACGGCTGGGACAGTGAAGCATTCAGCGCTGCCGCGACCAAACAACTCAAACTGCTAGCCAAAAAACTGTCCGTTCCCTCAAGACTATCCAACGATTCCATCGCCAAATTCTTTACTCAGGACACCGCTTTGAATCTGCAACTTAAGCCTGCCAGATTATCAGAGTTCTACCGTGACGCTGAATTTCATATCCAACGCGGCGGCCCTGAGTCCGCACCCTTTCAGGATGACCCGGTCATTGCCTTCCAGTCTCTCCTGTCCACCATTCAATCGACCAACATTCTTCAAACCGAAGTTAAACTCTACAGGGTGGATACGGCCGGGAATGATTTTACAAGTCATGTCCTGTTTAACGCCACCGGCCAATCCACCGAGGGACGAAAACAAATCAACACCGAGTGGCTTTGCCATTGGACACGAGACATCGAAACACCGCATATCAAGAGGATCGCTCTCCTTTCCTACGAGGAGTCCACCCGACTTGCCAAAAATAAATCCGCTCTCCTGAAAGACTGCACCGCCGACCTCCTTGGGCATAATCAGGCTTACCGGGAACAGTTGCTCCGTTCCACCGACCACTGGCGCTCACGCATTCCCGCCAATCTTGGGCTTGATGTCGTTGCCAACCACGGACTTGCCTTAGGCGATGTGAATGGTGACGGGCTGGATGATCTATACCTCTGCCAGCAGGGAGGACTGCCCAACCGCCTTTTCCTGCAAAACCCCGACGGAACCCTTACCGATCACACGGCCCAAAGCGGCACCGACTGGCTCGACTACTGTGCCAGTGCACTGATCGTAGATCTTGATAACGACGGTGATCGCGACTTGGTTGTCTCGCAGGACTTCAAGTTGCTACTCATGGAAAACGACGGTTCCGGCCGCTTTGAACTTAGCTTCGGCACTTCCACTCATGCACAAACCTTTTCAATCACTGCCGCCGATTTCGATCTCGACGGTGACCTCGACATCTACGCCTGCGGCTACAACCCATCCGCCGACCGAGTTCGATCCGGCACACTCGGTGAACCGCTCCCCTACCACGACGCCCAAAACGGCGGACGAAACATGCTCCTTCGAAACGAAGGCGTGTGGAAGTTTAACGACGTCACCAAAACTGTCGGTCTTGGCCATAACAACAACCGATTCAGCTTTGCTGCTGCATGGGAGGATTACGACGACGACGGCGATCCTGATCTCTATGTTGCCAACGATTACGGACGAAACAACCTCTATCAGAATACCAACGGCAGGTTCGTTGATGTCGCCGCCGAACTGGGCATCGAGGACATGTCTGCCGGAATGTCAGCCAGTTGGGGGGATTTCAACAGGGATGGTCGCCTTGATATCTACATCAGCAACATGTTTTCAGCTGCCGGCAATCGCATCACCTTCCAGCGCCAGTTTAAACCCGGCGCCCCCAAAACAATGCTTGCCCAATACCAGCGCCACGCCCGCGGCAACTCACTCTTCCAGGCCGATCTCGATGGAGGCGGATTCAGCGACGTCAGCGTCGAACAGGGTGTGACCATGGGCCGATGGGCGTGGGGATCCCGCTTCGTGGACCTTAACAACGACGGCTGGGAGGATCTTGTTGTTGCCAACGGCTTTATCAGCACGGAAGACACCGGCGACTTGTGAAGTGTCTATTGGCGGCAGGTCGTGTCGCAATCACCGGTCGGCAAGATCACTCCGGAAAACACCATGCGTTACCGGCAGGGATGGAAGGCGCTCAACAGGCTTCTCCACGAGGACCGTTCCTTTAGCGGCAACGAGCGTAATTGTGCGTTTCTGAATTGCCGAGGCACCGGTTTCGCCGACATCTCCTCGGCCTCCGGATTTGATTTCCCCGATGACTCCCGGGCTGTCACGGCTGTTGACTGGGATTTTGACGGCGATCTCGACCTGTGGATGACAGCACGCACCGCTCCACGCCTGCGGTTTTTGAGAAATGATTTAGCTGCCAACGCCGACTGGGTCGCTGTCAAGTTGTCAGGCAATGGTGAAACAACCAATCGCGATGCTGTGGGTGCCCGTGTCCAACTCTACCTCAAGAATCAACAGGTTCCCCTGATTCGGAGTGTGCGCGCCGGCGATGCGTTCCTGTCTCAATCCAGCGGCTGGCTTCATTTTGGACTTGGTCCAAACGCCAGCATAGAAAAGTTACTGGTTCGCTGGCCGGGAGGAACACAAGAATCAATTTCAGGTATCGTACCGGGCGAGCGTTTTCTTATTACACAGGGAGTTGCCACCGCAAAACCATGGAGTCCGCCGGCTAACCGCAAAAGCCTCACTCCATTGCCCCCAGTATTTCCTGATCCGGAGCCTTCCGCCCGGATCGTGCTTTCGGCACGGCTGTCGCCCCCTCCGGTCTATGTTCAATCCGAAAACGGTGTGTCCGAACTCCCGGCCGATCGCTTGAAGGGACCCTTGCTCATCAACCTCTGGGCGAGTTGGTGTGCCCCCTGCATCTCTGAGCTTCGTGAATGGACAGCGGCCGAGTCCAGAATTCGCTCAAAGGGTCTGCGCATACACGTGCTTCACGCTGATCCTGAAAATACTGTTGCTGCCAAGCGGGTATTGGCAAAACTGAAATTCCCTTTTGACGCCGACAACACGACCTCCCAAACCGTTCGCAACCTTGATCTCTTCCAACGCTCCCTTCTCGACCGATGGCTGCCCATGCCGGTCCCTGGCAGTTTTCTCCTTGATCGCTATGGACGCGTGGCTGTTGTCTACAAGGGCCCGGTCAGCGTCGATCAACTCCTTGCCGATATCGATCTGCTTGATGCCGATCCGAACCTCTGGCGTGACCATTCCGTGCCGTTTCCCGGGCAATGGGTTGGGCCTCCTCCAGATGTCGACCCACTCCGAGTCAACAGCCAGTTCGTCGATCACAACGAGATTGCCGAGGGTCTGAACTATCTCCAGCGACATGTCGTAGTCGCGGAAACAGTTCCCGGAACCAGTCCGAAGGAACTGGCCGATATCCATTTTGTCATTGGGATCATTCTGCAGGAACGCAAGAAAACCGAAGCTGCACTTGAGGCCTTTGAGAAAGCACGGGTAATGAATCCACAGGATTTTCGGATTCTCATAGAACTCGGCTCCATCCTGCTTAATTTGGCCCGCTATGAAGAAGCACTCACCCATCTGAATGCCGCCCTCAAGATTAACGCTGCCGACGTTCAACTCAAGCGTTCCCTGGGAAAGGCCCATTACCGATACGCCAACTCCCTTCGCGACAAGGGGATGATCTCCGAAGCCATTGCCAACTATCAGGATGCCCTCCGTAACGACACCAAACAACTTGATGCTGCCAATCAACTTTCCCTGCTCCTGACCACCACGTCGAATGCAGCGCTCCGAAGCCCGGTCGAAGCTCTTGCATTGGCTGGGCGCCTTTGCATGATCACTCAAAATAAAAACGCCGAATTCCTTGACACCCTCTCCATCGCCCACGCTGCGAACAAGAATTTTGAGGCCGCCGCCGCCGCTGCCCAACGGGCACTTCAAATCTGGGAACAATCCAATAAACCCACCGCCGCCGCCGCCACTCGTTCTCGCCTTACACTCTACACTGACAAACAGTAGGTTCGGTCTGCTGGTTTGCCGATGATTGGAGGGAAACCTCTTGATGCTTCCATCCATGCTCGGCCATTCCCGCCGCTGCTGATCTTTGGGCACGATTGCTTTAGTGCAGTAAGTTCTGTACCTTGTGCGCGTCTTTCCGGTGTGACTGTCAACGGCGGTTTTGATTTGAGCCTTAACCAGCCCGACTTTCGTGGGAGTGACAATTGGCTCTTCAGGTTTGGCCATGGGCGTCAGTTCGGCGTGAATAAACACCTTTTCTTCAAAGGACAATTCACCCCGAAATCGTCCATAAAACGTCCACAAAAGCATAAAAATTATCTTTATGGATTTTGAACAAGTTTTTTAGCACAGGGTTTTACGTTGATATTATTAAACAAAACTAACATAAGGAGAGTGAAAGGTGGCTGGTGCTCCTCGCGGTCTTCAAAACCGTTGTCGGTTCGTGAACGGGCCGAGGTAGGTTCGATTCCTACCCTCTCCGCCAATTTCCTTTCGTTCCATGGATGATCCGGTTCGGCTCACGCAATACTGCCGCAGCGCTGGGTGTGGATGTAAGATAGCGCCCAGTATACTTGAGGAAATCCTGTCCTTCGCCGGCACGGTCGCGCACAGCGACCGCCTGCTGGTGGGCAATGACTCCAGGGATGATGCCGCCGTGTTCGACCTCGGCAACGGGCAGGCCATCGTCAGCACGACCGATTTTTTCATGCCCATTGTCGATGACCCGTTCGACTTCGGCCAGATCGCCTCCGTCAACGCAATCAGCGACGTCTATGCCATGGGCGGAAAGCCGCTGATGGCCATCGCGGTGCTCGGTTGGCCCCTGGACAAACTGCCGCCTGAGGTTGCCGGTCGCGTGCTAGAAGGCGGCCGTGCAGCATGTGCCTGCGCGGGTATTCCCCTTGCTGGTGGCCATAGCATCGACTCGCCCGAGCCAATCTTTGGACTCGCTGTCACCGGCCAGGTTGCGGTGGAGAATCTAAAGCGCAACGATCGCGCCGTGCCTGGATGCGAACTGTTCCTGACAAAGCCCCTCGGTGTCGGTCTGGTTGCTACTGCGCAAAAGCGCGGCCTTGCCGATCAAGCCGATTTCGAGCGAGCCGTTAAACAAATGATTAAGCTCAACAGCCTGGGCGCATTATTGGGTAGTCAGTCCGGGGTGAAGGCGATGACTGATGTGTCCGGCTTCGGCCTGTTGGGGCACCTCACCGAGATGTGCGAGGGCAGCGGCGTCAGTGCTACCCTGGACAGCGCGCGCGTGCCGCGCCTGGAGAATATCGACCGGTATATTGATGAGGGTTGCACTTCCGGAGGCACCGATCGTAACTTCGACAGTTACGGCCCAAAAATTGGTCCCCTTACCAGGCCCCAAAAAGCTCTGCTTTGTGATCCTCAAACCAGCGGTGGTTTGCTCGTCGCCGTGGCTCCCGATGGCCTCACCGCTTTCGAGGAAGTGAGCGCCGAACTTAATCTTCAATCCTTCGGTCAAATCACCGAGGCCACCGACCCGCTCATCACCGTGAACTAATGGCTAGGCAGAGTAACAACCTGCGGGCCATCCCCGGTGTCGACACGCTGCTTGAAGCCGTGACGGATTGTCCGTTGCCCCGCCCCCTTGTCGTTGCTGCCATCCGTGCCGAGCTGCGGTCGCTGCGCAAGGCTGGGTCCATTCCTAGCCCCGACAAAATCACTGCAACCATCCGGCAGCGTCTCGACGACCTGGCATTATCCCGCCTGCAGCCGGTGATCAACGGCACCGGAGTGGTCGTGCATACCAACCTGGGCCGTTCGCCCATGAATCCCTTGGCCACCACAGGGTTTGTAAACCTTGAAATGGACCTGGTGACCGGCCGCCGGGGGGCGCGCGCCGCCTACTTGGAGCGGTGCCTTGCCGAGTTATGTGGGGCTGAGGCTGCAATGGTTGTCAACAATTGTGCTGCCGCACTGGTGCTCAACCTGCGCCATTTCACCGCGGACAAAAAAGAGGTCATTGTTTCGCGGGGCGAACTGGTGCAAATCGGCGGCGGTTTTCGCCTTCCGGACATTCTCGAATCGAGCGGGGCAAAACTGCGCGAGATTGGCGCCACCAACCACACCTCCATGGATGACTATGCCGGTGCCATCGGTCCGCAGACCGGCCTGATTCTGAAGGTGCACCGCAGCAATTTTTTTATGAAAGGATTTGTGGCCGCACCCGAACGTCGTGAACTGGCAGTGCTTGCCCGAAAAAAACGTGTGCCGTTCATGGAAGACCTTGGCAGCGGTGTGTTGACCGGACGCTATAAGTCCGAAGATCGCGTGGACAATGACGCAGCAGTGGAGGCTGACGGCACGCGTCGATCCCAAGTGGTGAAAACGTCTCTCTCTGATCGAAATTTGGCCATTGTTTCAGAAGTGGAGAAGGTTTCTAAGGAGCTGGAGGCCAGCCCGTCACAAGTCGCGTTGCGCTGGTTGATGCAGCGACCCGGTCGACCATTGCCGGTCATCGGTGCCCGCACCGCCGAGCAGTTAGAAGACAACCTTGGCGCGGCAACTATTTCGTTGAGCGAAGATCAAATGACCCGATTGAACGATATCAGCGCGATTGAGCTCGGATACCCGCACGATATTTTTCAACGGACGCAATTCATGCGGGGCTACGTCGATGGCGGTCACGATCTTGAGGGAGGGTGGGAGGTCGATTACCGGTCGACTTAACTGGCTGGTTTTTGTGCAACCGGTACAAACCATTTCATCGTACCGTCCGGCTGATCAACCATGCCGCTCCAGATGTTTTCTTTGGGGAATCCGGCTTGGAGGAAAAGGTCGTCAGGATTATTGGTCGCATAGGTCACCAGATATGGCTCGTTGTTGTGCAACTGATCCCAGCGAAAATCGAATTGTTCAAACAGCGGAAACTCATCGAATCTTAGCCTCAGGTCCTGATGTACGGCAATGCCGCCGGGTTTTAGAATCCGATAGCTTTCCTTGAACATGCTCTCGGTCGTCTTTTGCGCCATTTCATGCATCGCATTGTGAGAGACGACCAAATCAAAGTAGTCGT
>ENA-OREN01003579-OREN01003579.1-marine-metagenome-genome-assembly--contig:-NODE-3579-length-14378-cov-3.861408_pt1 | contig 14378 bp, 7 predicted proteins | sample MGYA00248624_ERZ508555 | MGnify/ENA primary metagenome ERZ508555 (study PRJEB26222, sample SAMN06267773) | marine metagenome | isolation source: Saanich Inlet, British Columbia, Canada | place...
GTGCTAAAATTGATTTAGATTTACCTTTGGTTCTATATGACTCTCTTCCTAATTCTCTTTCTTCACCACCCTCTTTACTTCCAAATGACACAGCATCATCATCTGGCGAAACTCTTAATCTTTTCTGTAGGTGTTCCATCAAGTCTTTTCTACCTTGTTCAGATTCTATATCACCATCGAAATTAGATAATTCAGCACAACACTCTCTAAACTCTGTCGGGCTTACCGAAGTACCACCTATGTTTATTGATTGTATACCCTCAAGTTCACCATTGATATATCTTGTAAAATGTATCTCATCCATAAAAGATTGTACATAAGCTCTCTGATTAGGACCATTATCACCATCAGGATTATTAGGGTATGAATCAGAGTCTAGTTCAGAATCAGCGTTTTGTAAATCCCCAACCAATTGTTCGTGAGCAACATTCATAGAATCTTTTCTCTTTCTGCTTGTATCCTCAATATCATCTAATTTAGAATCCAAACATTCCTTTACAGCAGCTTCTGACATTTTTAGATGTTTTGCTATCTGAGAAACGGACATAGGACCACCATATTGTTTTAGTCCAACTTTATATAACTGGCGAACTCTAGAAACAACATCCGAAGTTTTTAGTACCATCTTTTGTATGTCTTGAGTGGCACTACCATCTTTTACCATCTCAATGACTGCTTCAGCTATTTCTTGTTCAGTTGCTTTTTCAGGATCTATACCTTTACTCTCCAGCTTCTTTTTCATAGCTGGATTGGTTCTCATTTCTTGAACATAGTCAATTCTTCTTGGATCGAAAAATTCAAAAATTTTACCAACACCCTCTACTGCTTCTGGCGATAAATTTTGAGAATCTTGACCAACAGCTTTTTCAGCATTATCAACTGTTGTAGCAGCTCTTTCTACAGCATTGGTTGTAGCCTCTACGACTTTCTCTCTATCACTATCTGATAAATCTTCATTAGCATCAACTGCTTTTGAAATCTTTTCTCCCTTTTTTCTAACAGATGTATTGTTATGTGGATCATTCCAATCTTTTTTATTTGATGTATGTTTAAATCCTATCCTACCATCGGTTGTTTCATATAAAGTTCCTGTATCGGTATCATCTAATTCTTCCAAATAATCTAACTGTTTTTGATAATGTTCATATTCTTCAGAACCTTCTTCGTGTTCATCTCTTTTCTTTTCCAATAATGATTGTACAATTTGTTTTTGATTGTAATCCATTGTTGCTGAAATAGGATATGGTTTAGTTTGAGGTTTTTTATACTTAAACTTTTCTTCATTTTGTAGGTAGTCAAGCTCACCTTGTCCAGTCTTAAATCCAATACTTAGCCATTGTCTAACATACTTTTCTGGATCTTTTTCGAACTCTTTTGATGCTTTAGCTTTCTCAATCAGCATATCATATAATGGTGTACCTCTCATTTTTTCAAGCTCATTTTCAACAAACTCTTCTTCTGTCAAATTAGGATTTTCTGTCAATTGCTCAGCTGCCACACCACCATAAGTTTCACCAGTTGTAGATGCTGGTGTACCAGCAGGTAAGTCATAAGCATTTCTTATATTACCTCTTCGTTCTTCAATAAGTTCAGCTGCTGTACTTTCGGCATTTTCACTATTTTTTATTTTATTGTCTGTTTGTTTATTATGTGCAGCTCTTCTTTTATCTCTCTTTGAGGTAGTTTCGTTTTCTGGTGGTTTCGTATAATCTTGAGATTGAGTCTCAGCATCACTATCACCACCTTCTTCATCCTCTTTATCAAATGGATTAGGATCTATTTTCATTGGTTCTGGTTTATCTTCTTCTTCTTCATCATCATCACCAATCGGTGTTAATTTACCATCAACATTTTTATGTGTTGTATCTCCATCTTCAGGTCCCCAATTTCCATAACCTTTAGATACTAAACCTTTAGCTTTTGCCTTTTCTTTTTCTTTATCGTCTAAACCACCACCATCTTTTTCCAATACCAATATTACATTATCAATAATGTCTTTATCAATACCTTTTGATAAACACAATTCCTTTAACAATACTAAATGATAAGCATTAGATGGATTAGGTGTTCCATCGGGAACTTTTGCTCTCCAATCCAACCATAGTGAATTAAAATTAAAACTCATAATTTTTTATACTCCCATAATCAAGACCGACTTTAGTCTTTGTTGTAAACCCATTAGTTTCAAGTATTTGTTTAATCTCATGTATTGTTTCTACTCCATCTTCCTTTGAATAATCAAATAAAAAACTATCATAGTTATAATGCACAATGTTAGTCTTCTTTGATAATAAATATGTATGTAATTTCATTAAGAGTTTAACATTTCTTTCCGTTTCATAAGACTGAATATAGTAGTTAAATAACTTCTGAGCATTTAGATTTTCTAAATTCTCTTCTTTCATAGGTCTATTATAAATATGTGAGTTAATTCTTTTATTCTGATTAAACTCGTCCCACATTTCATTTATTAAATTTTTCGTCATATTTAAGAATTCAATTTTATTTGCAACATCATTTGGAATCCCACCATACAGGTATTGAAATGTTTTGGTTTTACCCTCACTGACATCAACTTTATATTTACTGCTCAAGTATTCATGTACGGGTGTATTGGGAAAATCATAACCAATTAAATCTCCAATCAATCTTGGATGATAGGCATCAAAGTCAAACTCAATAAAGATATCATTCAGGGGTGAAAAACATTCTCTATGTTCTGGTGTCAAGGCAGCAAAGTTTAGATTATTAATACTATTGGATGGTCGGGATGTTGTGGTGTAGAAATTATAATTCTGATAGATTTTTCTATCATGAATGTATTGAGCCATTCGATGACCAAAGGTTGAGATGATATTCGTATTGACTCCGATTCCATTCAGTTCTATTAGGGTGAATGCCTTTGTAAATTCATCGTGGAATAATTGTAACTCTGGTGTAATGGGTAAATCATCATCTTGATAATCCATTTCTTCCATTATTTTGTGCATTGGATAGTAGTACATGAATTCACTATCATTGTAGAAGTTAGAGTACTTTACTTCATGTTTTACTTTATTGTGATGCCAATAATCTACTACATTCGTGTCTAAATAATTTAAATCGTTTTTTATAAAGGTTTTGTAGTCAATTCCTTTATGAAGTATGTCTTTATTTAGTTCACCGAATTGTTTTTCATAATGGTTAGCATAGAGTATATTCTGGTCAAACATCAAGACAATGTTGTTATTTGGGTGTGACTTGGAGTAGTTTTGTAACGATGTAACTGATTTAACCATAGGTTAATTTAAGTAATTTTTATGTAAAAGTCAATGGTTTTTATTTTACAATTTTCATCAAATTTATATAATGTTTTATATAAATTTCAAATAAAGAAGTAGCTACTTTTTCTAAGTTCGTGTCTTTTAAGATTCTTTTTGGTATCATAATATTAGGAATAATTTTAAAATCTGACCAATTTCCTGTGATTTCAACAAACCATTCGCCATCCGGTACGGTTTTTCCCTTACCGAAAATGACACTCATTAAAATTGGAGACACCCCATCCTCCCATACTTTCTTGGCAAAACCAGCATTTCTACTTGCTTTGATTCTATTTAAAATATATGACTCTGATGTAAAAAGTTTTCTTTCCTCAATATACTTAATAATTGCCTTTTGAGTATCATCAAGCCAACCTGGCGTCCAAGTTTCATCTTCCATAGGATCTAATATAAGCTTTTGAAAATCACCCCTAATATCATCCCCCCCGCCCGTGGAGTGCCATATTGGATTAAAATATATCATATCCTTTGGAATATCTCCATACATGCTATCATTAAGTTTCTTCTTCTGCTGGATCCCAACAGATCCATTTACCAAAGTCATATCTTCATGGTCACTAGTTTTATATGCACTCCAATTTAAATAATCATCACCTAATATTAAATCACTTACGGCTAAAATCCATGCTAATTGACCATAATTTCCGTCTGCTATCTCGGATGTTAGCCCAACAGCACTTAATTTTTTTGCATTCTTTAAATCAGTAGTTGATAGTTTTTGCCCTTCCGGCTTTGTTGAATTCTTCCTTATAGCTTCATCAGGATCATGAAGCCATTCAGTTATAGTAAATGTTACGTCCTTTTTTAAATCTAAACTAGCAAAACCAAATGGTCCATCCCCACCCCATGTTGGATGATTAACCTGTATATGTTTAAGCACTTTTATTTCCATTAAAGTTGTTTCTTTATCTTTTACGGTATCTTTATCAAACTTATTCTCCATATTTGAAGAACCCGCAACTTCACCCGCCGTTGTTTCTAAATAAAGTGGATGAAACCTCGTAACTACATTATTGTTTTTATTAGATTGTTGATTACCAGTTAAATATACTTTTTTATTTGGTTTTATTCTCATAGCAGTTGTATATGTAGTTTTCCATATAGATGTATCAACAGAATGATCAACTCCCATTATTTGAAAAAATACTCTGTCTTGCCAATGATCTGGAAAAAAATTAACATTTATGTACTCACCATAACTTAAAAAATTATTACCATAAATTGTCAAAGATAATGTAATAGGCATAATTGGCGCGATACTACTTTCACCAGCATCAATAAAATTCTTTATTCTAGCATCCATTAATAACTTTTCTCTATCAGAACTTACATATTTAATAAGTTTACCATCTTTAGTATGTGTTGGTAAATCTATAGGTACTGGTTGTTTTACTCCTTTTGCTTCTTTTTCAGCTTCTATTATTTCTGTTAGTTTAACTCGTTGGCTATTAATATAATTCATATATCTTTCACTTACTGGATTCCCATCAACTTTAAAATCTCCACGTTCAATATTCGAATTACCTGAAGTAATTGAATCAAATATTTTTTTAATATCAGCATCAATTGTTTTCTTTTTTTGCGATACAAAACCAATATCAGGTAAACTTTTTATAATCATTTTTTTATTACCTGTATTTGGTGTTGTTTCTAATACATTTAAAAAACTTAATTTCAAATCATCTAAATTTTCAAAAATCACATCTTGTTTTGTGTTCTTAATAGCAATCATACTTGACAATCCCGCTTTTGGTGTTTCAAATTTTAAATCACTATTCAATACAACAGAATTTCCTGAAGTTAAATCAAATGTCAATATTGGTTCGTCAGGAATAATATGACCAGTCAAATTAACATCTTGAAAAGCCAATGCTACTTGAGAATCATTATGTGATATCATTTTAATATTAATTATATTAGTTGAATCTCTCCATATCACATCAAAAATAAATTCCAAAGCATCATTAATATTCTTACTCGCAGTGAATGCCTCTTGAATAACTGGAACACTTATGAATAATTCTCTTAATGGAATTCTTTTTTTATCCCTATCTACTTGTGACTGGTTATCTTTGTAATTTAAATCGATTCCATGACTGTTGTCTTTTAATTTACCTTCCACATCATACCAAATAGAAGGTCTTATCTTATTAGAAGTTTCACTTTCACCGTCTTTAATATCCCAACTATTTGGGTAAAGATAACTTGGTACTTCATCATTCGATCTCAACGGAGTTTTTTGAATAGCAAATAAATCAGGATCAAATCTTACCCATGAATCTATACTTGTAAATTTTAATCCATAAATATCATCAGGTTTAGCTGCAGATGCAATTTCATCGCCTTCTTCTGTTGTTTCAACCCATTGAGATATAAAATTATTTAAAAATAAATCTTCAAATAATCCAAATGATATGTATAAACTTTCTTTTTCATCTAAATAATCAGCATCACCATCACCACCTAAATTTTGAAAAAACACTCCTATTTTTTTTGAAGTAGAATCAATTACACCTGGTTCTACTGTCATGCCTGAATCAAAAAAGGCCGTTGAGTATTCATCAACTTCCGATTCACTTAATTTTCTCAGAAGCTTTGTATCAAAATCTGCATAAGTATCAGAGCCCCCTACATCTATATTTCCCTCGCCGAGTGATCTTACTACATAACCAACCAAAAATTCATCCATGAAATTTGCAAACAAAAATTTTAAACTATTGTCTTCGGTTATTTCTTTATCTAATAAAGTATAATTTTGTGATACAAATTCTAAATTACACTTAAAAGAACCCATTTCATCAACCGTTACGTCATATTTTGTTACGGCTCCACATAATGTACTCATAAGACCTTTTTGTTTAGCTATTTCTCCTGTCTTGCTATCATAAAGGTTAGAATAAAGGTTTGATAGTTTTAAATCATTGTTATTAATCTTATCAACTGGATTGTATAAAGATAATGCATCATCTGACCAACCAAAATCTACAAAAACCATAGTTCCTGGTCTTAAAAAAAATGGTAAAAATATATTATCAAAATCTACTTTATTATGAACTACAAAATCAACAGTAGTTCTTCTTAATGCACCAACCGCACCCTCTGATTTAGAATTAATACCCGTTATTCCAGCAGTAGGTTTTAAATACTGATTATTAGTTAATTGATGTTTTAAAACTGAACTGTGTATTGTTGTTTCATCATAAGAATTTTCTCTGTTGTCATTTATGATGTAAACTGTATTTTTACCTTTATCGTCTTTATCTTGTGCATCTTTGACATTTACAGCCGTCCACATTCTTGCAAATGGAGCTCTATCACCTAAATAATGTGTATGTGGTGATGGCTTTATACCTGCGTTTGGATTTACTTCAAAGCGACCTTCTTGTAATTCTTTGAAAATGTCTTGAATATCTGAATCTACATTAGATCCAAATATTTTATCACTTAAATTCATTTTAAAATTGCTTGTTCAGCTGAAACGGGTACTCTTAATTGAGTTCCAGCCTCAATGTTATTAGTACTTAAATTATTAACGGATGCTATATACCACCAAAAGTCAGTTGTTCCATAATATACTTGTGAGATTAAATCACATCTATCACCATCAACGGCAATCAATAATATATCTGAATTATCTTCTTTGAATTCAGGTAAGTCAGCAGTACCGATTCTGGAAACTCCATTTTCTTTTATTCTATCTATTCTATCGTATCTACTCATTATACACTAGCTCTGTAAAATTCGTCACCCATTTGTGGTGGTTTTCTATTTAAAATTTGATAAGATATTGCAATATCGAATAATCTTGGTCTGGCACTTAAAGCATCCCAATCTCCACTATCATTTACCGTATAGGATAATGATTTTATAAACCCAAACTGACCTTTTTTTCTACTACCGATATGAGCCATATAGAGTTCTGTAAATGGTGGTTGCATTCTTATCTGTGAATCTTTATCTTCTACAAGTTTAGCTACGTCACCTATACCCACTTTTTTAAACTCGTGTTGATAATTAGGATAAGCCAATGATGTAAGATAGTCAATTTTTTCATACATAGCATTAAATTCCAATTCATTGTTTGGATACACTCGTAGATTAAAACTCAAGTCTCTTTCGGCTCTTTCATACATATAAACAGGTTCACTTCTACCAATGTAATTAGTTGGGGTCCAAGTTGGACTAACGTTTTCTACTATACCCGTAACAAATCCTCTAAAGTATAAGAATTTACCACCTTTTCTTAAATCTTTTATCTTGACATAAAAGTCTCCCTTTACGAATGGTTTTATATCCAATAAGTCGGATTTATCGTCAGGTGTGGGGATTTGGCTATTTACTTTATCAGTATAACCTCGCCCAAAATCAGTATGTCTACCCTCACCACTTAAATCAATAAATGGTGTTTTTCTTAAAACTGGTAATTGAGCAACATTTGCTAATTTTTTTATCACACCCTCTTTTAATTTTTGAAGTCCTTTTTGTACAAATGTAGGTTGATCTGTTGATACTTTAAGATTTTGTAGTTGTTCAATTCCAGCTGTCCTATCACCAAGATTTTTAAAGAAGTATATGCCGTTCCCCAGTCCTGCTGAATACTCTACTGTCAATGGTTTTCTTAAACTACCAACAATACCACCTAAATCTTGAAAATAATCATTAGTAACATTTAAAAATCCTGTATTACCTTGAATTGGATTTGCAAATGGTCGTTTTAAAATGGTATCAGTTCTAAATGGTTGAATAGAATTTCCAATTAACATATTTGTAACATTTTCATTAAAAATACTTTGTTTTCCAGCTTCACTTTCATAAAATTTAAATAATCTTGAAGTATCATCAAGTGCTCTATGTAATGGCAAAGTATCTCTATTGGTTAATGTCGCATATCTATCTGAACCAATTGGTTGTACTATATAGGGTTCGTCTCCGCGGTCAAATCCTCTGAAATTCTTTAATTTACCTGATCTATATCTGTTGATATCAAGTAATGTCTTATCACCCATACCTGCACGATTTATGTAAATAGTGCCGGCATTTCCGTTTGGTGTACTATCCCACCAATTTTCGCTTGATGCTCTTATTACTATATCTTTTCTATCTATAACAGCACTATGATTAACATTATAAAGTGTTTCAAGTATTAAATCACCTTGACCTAATCGATTGTTTATACCTAATTTTAAAAACTCATCACCTGTCCGAAGTTTTTTTCTCTCATCAATGGGATTTAATGATATTTGACTTGAGTTATTTTGCTCTGCAGTAACCTTACCTGAATATCCTGATTGTGGTCCTATTCTTTCAGCATCGTAATAAGAATTGAATTCAATAATTGGTGTTTCTTGTGTTAAATTACTTGGAAATGTTCTTGCTGCATCAAACCCAATTTTTTTCAAATCATCCAATTGAGAATGGTTATCTGGATGTGGTTTATCTACTTCTTTTTGACCAGACTTTTTAATAATTAAATCCCCATGTCTACCCCTAGATTCTAATGTAGGCGACATTGATTGATTATCAGGTCCTAACAATGGAACATTCGGTAAAAAGTCTAACAGAGAATGTTCTTCTGAATGTGGTGGCGTTGAAGGTCTTTCATTTGTTAATCCACCATGTATGCCCTGATTACTTCTCCCACCGTATCCCTCATAATGTGTGTGGGGATTTCTAGAAGCATCTTGATGTGTAGTATTATCTCTTATATTACTAAATCCGTTAATCTCTGCTTCCGATACAACGTTTTCACTCAAGTCATTAAATACTGATTTTAAATTTTCTAATCCCATTAGTATTTACTCCCGGCAGTTCCAAGTTGAGTTCCACCAAATTCTTCTCCGTGATATGTTCCAAGAGCATATATATCTCTTCCTCTGATTACGGTCTCGGTTCTTACGTTAACATTACTAGTACCTGCAGATAGACCAGCTGGTGAGATACCACCCATAGCCATACCGGTATTCATACGATTTGTTGATGCCATTACTGAATTTCTTGGGTTTGGTGATTTAGCTGCTCCGCCACCACCTGCAACAGACCATTGATTACTTTCTTTTGCAAAATTACTCAATCCACCAAATAAACCCCCACCAGCAGTTGTTCCCATCCCCATCATATCAAGAAATGGATCTAATTTATTCAATATAAAAGATATGCCATTAAAAACAATATTTATTATGTCAATAACAGGTCTAAAAAATCCAATCGTACTTCTTAAAAGTTTACCAATACTCATCAATCCAGGTCCAAGAGCATTAACTAATTCAGCACTAACGGCTTTCAATTCATTCATCATCAAAGTAAATTGAGATAAACCCTCTTTTCCTAATAAATCTCTAAAACCTTTAGCTTTAATTCCTACCTGCTCGGTTTGACCAACTAATTTTGACATATCAGCAACACTCATACTTATAGAATCGGCAATTGCTTTTCTTTGGATTTCATTAAGTTTATTAAACTGAGCTTCTGATCCTACTTGTTTAACAACCTCTTTCATCATACCAACCTTATCACCAGCTAATGATAATTCACGAGCTCTCTGAAAATTTAATTGTCTACCAATCAAAACAGATGCCTCTACTTCTTTTGTTATAGAGGTTTCAAAATCTAATAATGATTCAGAAACTTTACCAACTGAATCTAAATTTATTCCAAGTTTTCTCGCCTGAACAGCTGCCTCCATAATATTATTACCACCGTCTTTTGTGAATAAAGCAATTGTTTCAGCTGAACCTGCAATATCTTTAAGAACTTGTTGTGGAGCGACTTGATTTTGTCTTGCTAGTTGAAAAGCACCTTCCGCGAATCGTTCTGCCTGTACGGCAGACAAATTAGCAGTTTGCATCAATACACCAAAAAGATTTGCACTCTCATCGGCAGAAAGACCAGTAGCTTTGGCGGTATCAAATACCTTTGCTGACATTTCAGCAGCTGCATCTAAACCAATTCCAAAATTAGATGCCAAAACATTAGTTATACCGGCAACCTCTTCTATACTACCACCGAGTCGTGTTGCCTCTACACTTGAACTTAATAAACTTTTGTTAAAGTCACTTCCCAATTCAGTTAAACTACCGAATTGTTTTCCTATGGCATCTATCTGTCCAGCAAATTGTTGAGCAATTTGATATAATACAGCATATATACCAGCTGCTTTAGCACTAAGTTTACTAAATTTACCCATATCAGCAGCAGATTTAGCTCCAGCTACTGCAGTTGATTTCTGTGTCCCAAGTAATTTCTTACCAGCTTCAATAGCTTTATCTTTTACACTTCCCTTTAAACCCTCAATGGCATTAATTTTTTCTGATACTTGTCCTTCTTCTAATAACCCATCTTTTATTTGGTCATTGATTGACAATAAAGATAATTTTTGTGTTTCATTAGTTTTGCCACTATTTAAAATTATATCTGCATTATCTCTAGCATCAGTATTTAATTGATTTTGTAAATTAGAATGTTCTTTTGTTGATTTTAATTGAATAGCACCAGCAAGATTTCCTTTTACTAAATTTGCTATTCTACTTGAAAATGATTTATCTAATGCCGCTTCACTTTTTTCAACATCACTTGATAGTTTAGCATATATTTTAGCAGACTTTACGCTGTCATCAATAGCTTTGGTTCTTGATTGAGTCTCAGCAGCAATCTTTTTTTCTAATCGTTCAACCTCTGCTAATTGTTTTACCTGATAACTTAAACCCTTTTCAACTCGTCTATTATATTCAGCTCTTGCATCAGCAAGTTGTTTTTCTAATGATATGTCTTCTTTTTGTGCCATTAATATCTCAGTTAATTATGTATTAATAAATATCAAAAAGAAAGTTATTTTGGATTAAATCTACGAGGAATGGTCGGTTGAGGTTTTGGTTGTGACTTATCGATATGCTCTTTTTCTTTTTTCTTAAAATCCATAAACTCTCTTAGATAAAAGTTTTTCAAATGAACTGGCATGTTATAGACATCACCAAACGTAAAGCCAGGTGCGCTATATATAAAATAAAATATACTTTGATGTATGTCTAATTTACTAGACGGATCGAGGCCAAAAAAACGCAACAGTAAGCGGAATTGACACGCTAACTGTTTCACCTCCTATTTCAATTTCTGATGTCAAGTCAATATCAGGAGAAATTTCTTGAATGTAATTTCTCAATGCTATAGAATCCCTTGCGAGTAAATTCTGTGCAAATTCAGTAATGGTTTCAGGTTTTGAATCACCATCAACTTCAGTAATCGTATATCGCAATCTTGTCGTGATGTCTGTAGAATACCCATACTTAGCAGATTGTTTTAAATCCTTTTCAATCAATGCTTCTTCTACACCAGTTAATAATTTAAATTTAATTTTATTCTTACCAATATCAGTAGTATAGTCGAATGAATTATCTGTATAATCAACATCTTCAGACATTCCTTTAAACGGACATTCTGTAAGATCAAATGTATGTTCTACTTTTTGTTCAGGATCATTTGGATTAGTGACTTCAACCGTATACTCAGGACCATAAGCCAATATACGAGCCGCAACCAATACGGCATTCTTATCACCCAAGACTAAATCTTCCTGTTTAACTCCCTTTGTGACAATTAAACTATCTAGCAATTTATCAATAACAACACCTTTTTTAATGAGATTTTCAGACATCAATATATCTTCTTCTCGTGTTGTCATGTATTTTAATTCAAGTTTACCTTCATGTAGTGGTGAATCTTTTGAATATACTTTTCCACCAGATGGTAAATCAATAACTTCCGTAGGGAACTTATGTTCTGACATTATAACTCCTTGATGTTAAAACTATTTAGAATTCAAGTATTGCGTAATCGTATCTTAATGTAAGAGTGATTTCAACTGGTTCAGAAGAACTAAAGTCTAAATCACCAAACGCAGCATCTTGAATGTAAGTACCATATAGTGTCCATTTTTCAACAATGTCACCAACAGGTCCTAATACTTGAAACGTAATGTTTTTCTTGTAAAAATCTTGATACCCATCACGACCAGTAGCACTTTCATGATGAAGTCTTATCCATTCCATTACGGCAGAAGAAGCAGATGGTACAATCGGGTCATACAAAGTAATCTGTAGTGTTTGCCAACGACCTTTACCCTTGACATACTTGGTAATATTCATATGTTCCAATACTACTTCGTCAAAAGTAATCTGTGGTCTTTGTGCTGTTTTGATTGTAAAAGCCGGGATACCTGCAATTTCCATGATAAACCTATTTTTTAACTTCGGTTCATATGGTGTGTAAAATATCTTATTCGCTTCTAATAGTTCTGCCATGTTTTGTCTCCTATGATAATAAATATCACTTTATAAAAAATTATTCAGGAAAAGCTGCACCCGTTGGTTGAACAACAAAGTCCAACACAATAAATTCAGCAGCTCTTGCTGGTTGTAAGAATACCTGACCAACCAACATATTTCTATCAATTGTTTCAGGAGTGTTATTACTATCATCCATTACGACTCTAAATGCATTTAATCCACTATTTGCCTGTACTTGTTCTAAGAATGGATTCACAATATTCAAGAATTGATTTCTCAAATCACTTGTGTTTTGTTCAAATACCAATCCTCTTGAAGAACGAGCAACAAATTTCTTCACATCAATCAATAGTCGTCTTACATTTACTCTATCTAAGGCACTTGCTTTCTTCTGTGTTGTCTTTTGTCCAAACACAGTAACACCTTGTCCTGGGAACGTAGCAATCGGATTCATATTTGAGTCATACAAGTCATCTCGTTGACTTTGACTTAATTTCTTATAAGCCTGAACGGCACTATCAATACCACCTCTGTTTAATCCAGCAGGAGCAAACCAAGGTTGTCCAATCGTATCATTAAAATGATAAACACCAGCCATAACGACTGAAGGTGGTACAAATCTATTATTACCTGTCGTGGCATCTTGTATCTGTACCCAAGGATAGTAAGTAGCAGCATAACTTGAGTTACGTGCTTCTGTATTTGTTTTAGCCGTAGCTACTGTATCGGTTTTTAATGTATTATCATAAACTAAGAAACAATCACCTCTGTCTTCACATAGTGAAATAGCATCACCTATAACGTCACTATGATCAGTTTCTTGGTCAGCAACTCCAGGTAAAAACAATAGATTAAAATCATACTCATCTTTATTCTTTAACAAACTTATAGCCGTGCCATATCCACCACCAACCGAAGCACCAGATGGTCTATCATTACTCTCTGACATATCCACACCTTGTGAATTACTAGCATTTATATTATCATAAAAGTTATATGGGTGTTCTACTTCTGTACTTCCAATAGTACCACCACTAAATGCACCATTTGCACTTCCAGTACCTACTGCAGGCAAATAAAGTGATTCACTTCCATTATAAGGTGAATTTACAGTACCATTTTCATCTATCCAATTTGGAGTTTTTTTAGCTTCAGGAAGGTCGCTTACCCTAACATAATTTGATTGATTTGGAAATTCACCAGTTGGTTGTATATAAGCAACACCACCTTCCGAAGCAACTGTATTTGTTGTATTTCCAATTCTCTTTAAAACGTAATCAGTTGATTCTGGATCAAGTGATAAATTAGCATGTGTTTCAATTACTTTCTTTTTCTTATTCGTATCATTACCCTGTCGAATTAAAAGAGTAAAAGTACCTTTAGCTGTATTTTTCTGTGATACTTCCCAACGGAAGTTATCAGATGTTCCACCATAACTACCAGAAGCCCAATCACGTGTACTTTCTTTCTGTGGTGTTAGTAGAGCATCTGTTCCATATGTACCTACAGCATTATTAAATTGTGGACCATCACCTAATGCTTCTATTGTGAACATTGTTATACTAGCAGAAACTACATTAGAAGTAGCTTTAGCAGTATCATTACCAGCAACCCTAACGATTGTACAAGGACCACCTTGTCGTAAATATTCTTTAGCAGTATGTGATGTTAAGAATTGATATTTATCCGAACCACTTGTGATTAATTCACCGAATATATTAACATACTCACTATATGAACTAACTACGGTTGGGATTAAAACTGGACCCTTGACAGT
>ENA-OREN01003583-OREN01003583.1-marine-metagenome-genome-assembly--contig:-NODE-3583-length-14362-cov-5.840462_pt1 | contig 14362 bp, 13 predicted proteins | sample MGYA00248624_ERZ508555 | MGnify/ENA primary metagenome ERZ508555 (study PRJEB26222, sample SAMN06267773) | marine metagenome | isolation source: Saanich Inlet, British Columbia, Canada | place...
ATTGAACAAGCACGTAATACTTCTGCCGCCGTGTGATTATCAAGCATTGCCAACAATAAATGTTCTACTGTTATGAATTCATGTCGCTTCTGCCGTGATTCCACAAACACCATATGTAAACTTACCTCAAGCTCCTGAGCAATCATTTCAAGCTTCCTCCATTACACACTTTAGCGGGTGCTGATTTTTTCTAGCAAATGCAGTTACCTGCTTAACCTTAGTTTCAGCTACATCACTAGAATATATACCGCACACACCAATCCCATCTATATGGACTTTTAACATAATTTGAGTCGCCTTCTCCTGACCTTTAGCAAAAAAAGTTTGTAACACTAATACTACAAACTCCATTGGAGTAAAATCATCATTTAGCAAAACCACTTTAAACATTCGTGGTGGCTTAATTTTATTCTTCTCAACCTTCAGTACAGTATCTTCATGACTTCTTGCCACCATTTCCTTGCCTATTTTTTAGAGAATGTGTGCCATATAATTTCTTACTAACATAGTTGTCGATTACAACAAAAAATTCAAGCCCCTTGGGTAAATTAATATACAACCAACTCAAGTCTTGAGAAAATATAATGCCCACTTGACTTTAATGTTAGTTTTGAGTAAAAAGTAATTGGGAGTTTGGATTCAAGTTTTGTTTTCTGCAGTGCCGGTTACAGCCGTTTGCAATCTTGAAACTCAAACAGTGTTCGGGTTCCAGCCCGATTTTTTTAAAGGATAGGAAAAATGGCTGAAGGTACAGTAAAGTGGTTTAATGATTCTAAAGGTTTTGGTTTTATTACCCCTGATGATGGTAGTGAAGATTTATTTGCACATTTCTCAGCAATCAATATGTCAGGATTCAAAACTCTCAAAGAAGGTCAAAAAGTTAGCTTTGAAGTGACTCAAGGGCCTAAGGGAAAACAAGCATCAAATATTCAAACCCCCGAGTAATAAAATTAGTGTAGATACATCACAATAAAATTTCAATATAAAATTATCAAGCCCCTTGGCAATATAATGCCAAGGGGCTTTTTTTTAAACCAGATCAACCCATACGTTTGACTAATTCCTCTCCAAATTTTGAACAGGATACTTTTTGAGGATTCTCCATCAATCGCGCAAAATCATAGGTCACAATTTTATCTTGTATTGTCTTTTCTACTGCTTGAATTATTTGATTTGCAGCTTCATACCAACCCATGTGCCTGAGCATCATTTCTGCAGATAGAATTATTGATCCAGGATTGACCTGATCCTTGCCTGCATATTTTGGTGCTGTTCCATGAGTTGCCTCGAACATGGCAATTGATTCGTTAAGATTTGCCCCCGGTGCAATACCTATACCACCTACCTGAGCTGCTAGAGCATCAGAAATATAATCCCCATTAAGATTAAGCGTAGCAATTACGTCATATTCTTTGGGGCGTAACAAAATTTGTTGGAGAAATGCATCAGCAATCGAATCCTTAATAATGACCCCGCCTTTATCCTCCGGTAGTACCATCCACGGCCCCCCATCTAAGGGCTCCGCACCAAATTCTTTTTCTGCCAACCCATACCCCCAGCTCTTGAAAGCCCCCTCAGTAAATTTCATGATATTGCCCTTGTGAACCAGTGTCACAGATTTTTTCTTATTGTCTATCGCATACTGAATAGCCTTACGCACCAGTCTCTCAGTGCCTTCTCTTGAAACTGGTTTTACACCGATGCCAGATGTCTGTGGAAACCGTATCTTTGTAATTCCCATTTCATTTATTAAAAAATTGATAACTTTCTTTCCTTCTTCTGATCCAGATTTCCACTCAATACCTGCATAAATATCCTCTGAATTTTCACGAAAAATTACCATATCGGTATTTTCTGGAGACTTTAATGGACTTGGTACGCCTTGAAAATAACGTATTGGACGTAGGCATAAGAATAAGTCTAATTCTTGTCGTAGCGCAACATTGATAGAGCGGATGCCTCCGCCTATAGGTGTCGTTAAAGGACCTTTAATGGAAACCACATATTCTTTTGCAGCACGCAGCGTCTCATCTGGCAACCAAATATCTTTGCCATATACACGTGTAGCTTTCTCACCGGCATAGATTTCCATCCAAGAGATCTTACGTTTACTACCATAAGCCACATTTACAGCAGAATTTACTACTTTCTGCATAACAGGGGTAATATCTATACCAATGCCATCGCCTTCAATATATGGAATAATCGGGCGGTCAGGCACATTTAAAGAAGAATTTTTATTAACACTTATTTTCTCACCTTCTACTGGTTCCTTAATGTGCTGATACATAGGCTTGTGGTCCCCCAAATAATTAAATTTTTAAAGTTATAGTTACAAATAGAATGTATTATTCTACCTGTGTTTTAGAAAAAGGCACTTATGTACTTAATAATAGAACTGTCTGATATAACATGATTTGGAAACCTAACGTAACTGTAGCGGCAGTTATTTGCAAAGATGATAGATACTTATTAGTTGAAGAGCAAACTATAAACGGGCTACTCTTCAACCAACCTGCTGGTCACTTAGAGCCAAATGAGTCAATACTCCAAGGCGTGATCCGAGAAACACTAGAAGAAACGGGTTACACTTTCACTCCACAATGGTTATTAGGTATCTATAGATGGCACTCGCCTGTCAATGACACAACTTATTTGCGTTTCACATTTTTAGGTACAGCAATCTGCCATGACCATAATCGGAAATTAGACAAAGGTATAGTACGTGCGGCATGGTTCCATACAAACGAGATATATGAGCTCGCACACCGGCACCGGAGCCCCATGGTAATTAAATGTATCGAAGATCATTTGGCGGGAAAACGGTATCCCCTAGAACTTCTCACTTACTACGATTGAAATGATGAAAAAAAAACGTGTCGTTATAGGTATGTCTGGAGGGGTGGATTCATCCGTTGCGGCACTCCTACTTAAGCAACAGGGATATGATGTTGTAGGTCTGTTCATGAAGAACTGGGAGGAGGATGATACTGACGAATATTGTTCATCTAAACGGGACCTTATCGATGCCGCATCAGTTTCTGATGTTATAGGAATACCTTTGGAAGCGGTAAATTTTTCTGCTGAGTATAAGGAAAAAGTATTCAGCAAGTTTTTAGAAGAATACAAGCTGGGACAAACACCAAATCCTGATGTTCTATGCAATGCAGAAATAAAATTTAAAGCATTTCTTGATCATGCATTTGAACTTGGCGCAGATTTTATTGCGACTGGGCACTATGCACAAATTAGAAAATTTAATGGCATGTGCCAACTTCTTAAGGCTGAAGATGGAACAAAAGATCAGAGCTATTTCCTCTATCGACTTAACCAAAGACAATTAACCAATACTCTGTTCCCTATCGGACATCTCTATAAGAGTGATGTGCGCAAGATTGCCCAAGACTTTAATTTACCTAACTACTCTAAAAAAGATAGCACGGGTATCTGTTTTATTGGCGAGCGCCCATTTAGAGAGTTTCTGAGCCGTTATCTACCACATGAACCAGGAGAGATACGAACTCAAGAAGGAACAATTATTGGTGAGCATATAGGTCTAATGTACTACACCATTGGTCAGCGGCAGGGGTTAGGAATAGGCGGGACAAAAGGCGGCCTTGATGAACCATGGTTTGTCCTAGAAAAAGTCATGACTAATAACACATTGATTGTAGTACAAGGACACGACCACCCTAAATTATTTCAGCCCAAACTTTCTGCTTCAGATCTCACCTGGGTAAGTGGCAAGGCCCCACATTGTGGCTGGGTTTATTCTGCAAAAACTCGCTATCGTCAAACCGATGCGCCCTGCTCTATTGAAGAAATTAGCAAGGCTAAATGTAAAATAGAATTTGCACAGCCTCAATGGGCTGTAACACCTGGACAGTCAGTAGTGATCTATGAAAGTAAGGTGTGCTTAGGAGGGGGAATAATCACAAAATAAAGAAACAAAAATAAGTGATACTAAAATACGTTATATTTTTAATATCTTATTCCTTCGGTGCAGTTTCTATGAATGAAGCCCTCTCCTCAAGAGCATCAACTAAACGAACTAAATTAGGAAACATGCGCCACTTCATTTCAGGAAAACGAAAAGATAAATAGCCAAGAGTACAACCTAATGCAACATCGGCTAAAGTATAGACGTTACCTTCACACCATTTTTTGTCACCTAGATCTCGAGCCGCAACTTCAAGCCCTAGCATAGCTTTTTTCTGTTGGCGTGAAATCCATTCCGTACTTTGTAAAGATTCTGGCCTCTTGCGCTCCAAAAAAATAGTGGTAGCTGCATCGCTTATACCATCTGCCAAAGCCTCCCAACGTTTCACCATACTGCGCTCTCTATTAAACTCGGGCATCAGTCGCGAAACCGGATTAGCACTATCTAAATAATCAACGATCACTCTTGAATCATATAATGTAGTGCCATCATCCATAATCAATATTGGCACTTTACCTAGGGGATTGTGTTCAGCCACGCGAGTATCTGACTCCCATGGTATATCTACATCAAAGTCATAGACAATCCGTTTCTCAGATAAAACAATTCGTACTTTACGTACAAATGGGCTGGTAAGTGATCCAACAAGCTTCATAATTTCCCAAATAACGTTCCAATAAAGGCACGCAGTATATCAACTTTCTCCGCCTTACAGCACATCCACAGGAATATTCTCATTTATGTTAAAATATATGTCAATCAGATTGATAATCTTATGACCACTCTCTCTCCTCTTACAGCCCTTTCTCCCCTTGACGGACGCTACCACAGTAAGCTTGCAGCTTTACGGCCATATTTTAGTGAATTTGCACTAATTCATTACCGTGTCCAAGTAGAGATTGAGTGGTTCAAAGCACTGAGCTATGAGCCTACTATTACAGAAATCTCACCATTTTCTACTGATACCATTGCCCAACTTGAAAAATTAGTAACAGACTTCTCTGAGTCTGACGGAGAATCAATTAAATCTATTGAATCCCGCACTAATCACGATGTTAAAGCAATTGAATACTGGCTAAGAGAACGCACTGAAAAGAACGAAGAAATTTCTAAAGCTACTGAATTCATTCACTTTTCCTGCACCTCAGAAGATATTAATAATCTTTCCCACGGTTTAATGATAATGCAAAGCCGGAACCGTGTGATGCTACCTGCCTTGAGTCATATAATTAAAACCCTTGTTCGCATGGCCCATCAGCTAGCAGATACGTCTATGCTAGCCCGTACTCATGGCCAGCCTGCAACCCCGACAACCTTAGGGAAGGAACTCGCGGTTTTTGCACACCGTTTACAGAATGGATATGACGATCTTGCCGCAGTTCCGATACTAGGAAAGATTAATGGTGCGGTTGGTAATTACAATGCACATCTTGCAGCATATCCAAATGTAAATTGGGAAGGGTTCTCGCAATCTTTCGTTGAAGAACTAGGGCTAGAGTTCAATCCCTATACTACTCAAATCGAATCACATGATGCTATTGCTAGAATATGTGACGCTTATGCCCGTATAAATACTATTCTGCTCGACCTTGACCGTGATATATGGGGATATATTTCATTAGGATATTTCAAGCAAAAAATTAAAGAGTCTGAGGTTGGTTCATCAACAATGCCGCACAAAGTGAATCCTATCGATTTTGAAAATTCAGAGGGAAACCTAGGAATTGCTAATGCATTACTCAGACACTTAAGTAACAAGCTACCTGTATCACGCTGGCAACGGGATCTAACAGACTCAACTGTACTTCGTAATATGGGTGTCGCGTTAGGGCACACCCTATTATCTTATGAATCCTGTAGTAAAGGACTAAGCAAGCTGGAGGCTAATCCAGACCAGCTATCTAAAGACCTAAAGGATTCTTGGGCAATCCTAGCCGAGCCAATCCAAACAGTAATGCGTCGCTACGGATTACCTAACCCTTATGAGCAGCTAAAAGAGCTAACTAGGGGAAAGGAAAGTATCTCTAAAGAAACAATACGTAAGTTCATTAATGGCCTTGCGATTCCTGATAAAGAAAAAGAACGATTACATAATCTAACTCCTCAGAACTACATTGGTAAAGCTACAGAGTTAGCCCGAAATGTTGGGGAATAAATAAGACCACTTGCTTACTACTAGCCTGCTTCCTGCAGTGTAAATACATATCCCGTTAGCACCTCAACCAAACAGCTAAGTCAGTGAAAGCAGAGCAACAAAAATATAAATAATTCTTCTCCTGTATTGAAATTAAAAAATTCACCCCAATTTCTCTCCAACAGCAATCAGGAGAAAAATATTTATGAAAAACTCGGATGACCCAAAATCAAATAAGTCAAAAATGACTAAAAATGAAACTAGTGCAGAAGAAACAACTGAGCATAGTAATAAGGAGTCACCAGTAGAAGTTATGCCCAGCTTGGAAGAGCTGCTAAAAAAATCAGAGCTTGAGGCCACTGAGCATCACGATGCTTGGTTACGCGCTAAGGCAGACTCGGAAAATATACGAAAAAGAGCTCAAACTGATATCGCTAACGCACACAAGTATGCTATTGAGAATTTTTCTACTGAATTATTGACAGTAATGGACAGTTTAGAAGCCGCTTTAGCTGTTGAGAATGCTACAGTAGAAAATTTTAAGAATGGAATGGAGCTCACTCTCAAGCAACTTACTTCTGCTTTTGAAAAATCTAACATTAAAGTCATTAATCCAGATGGAGAGAAATTTGACCCTCATCAGCACCAAGCCATGAGCACAGTTGACTCTGATCTTTCCCCAAATACTGTAGTACATGTAATGCAAAAAGGCTATGTATTAAATGACCGAATAATCCGACCAGCGCTTGTAACTGTCTCAAAAAATAAAGACACTTGAAATAGCTATCTGAAGCCCCACTTATATCTTTATAGACATACGGCATTAACCCTAAAAGGACTAAATTATGGCAAAAATTATAGGTATTGATCTTGGCACTACCAACTCTTGTGTATCTGTCATGGAGAATGGAAAGCCCAAAGTTATTGAAAATTCTGAGGGAACTCGCACCACCCCTTCTATCGTAGCTTATTCTGAAGACGGCGAGATTCTAGTAGGCGCTTCTGCTAAACGCCAGGCTGTCACAAACCCAAAAAATACGATATTTGCTGCAAAAAGATTAATTGGGCGTCGTTTTGATGAAGAGATGGTGCAAAAGGATATAAAAATGGTTCCCTACAGCATCATTAAAGCCAAAAACAATGATGCATGGATAAAAGTTCGTGATAAAAAATTAGCCCCTCCTGAAATATCAGCAGAGGTTCTAAAGAAAATGAAGAAAACTGCCGAAGATTATCTAGGCGAAACTTTAACCGAGGCAGTTATAACTGTTCCTGCTTATTTTAATGACTCACAACGTCAAGCTACTAAAGATGCGGGACGCATTGCTGGACTAGAAGTAAAACGTATTATAAATGAACCAACTGCAGCAGCTCTTGCTTTTGGTATGGACAAAAAAGAAGGTGACAGAAAGGTTGCTGTTTATGATCTTGGAGGTGGTACCTTTGATATCTCAATTATTGAAATTGCAGAGATTGATGGCGAACACCAATTTGAAGTATTGGCAACTAATGGCGACACCTTCCTTGGTGGGGAAGATTTTGATCTGCGTATAATTGAGCACCTTGTTGCTGAGTTTAAAAAAGAAAGCGGTATTGACTTAAAGAAAGACATGATTGCCTTACAGCGCCTTAAAGATGCAGCAGAGAAAGCTAAAATTGAACTATCTTCAAGTCAACAGACCGAGGTCAACCTGCCTTATATCACGGCAGACTCTTCAGGACCTAAGCATTTAGTAGTCAAAATAACTCGCTCCAAATTAGAAAGTTTGGTTGAAAAACTAATAGAAAGAACAACTGAACCATGCCGTATCGCCATGAAAGATGCAGGCATAGATGGCATCGACGATATTATTATTGTTGGGGGACAGTCGCGCATGCCCAAGGTTCAAGAAAAAGTTAAGGCTATTTTTGGGAAAGAGGCACGTAAAGATGTTAATCCAGATGAAGCAGTTGCACTAGGCGCTGCCATTCAGGGTGGCGTTTTGCAAGGTGATGTTAAAGATGTACTACTATTAGATGTTACGCCCCTGTCTCTAGGTATCGAAACTATGGGTGGCGTAATGACTAAGCTTATCCAAAAAAATACAACTATTCCGACCAAGGCACAACAAGTATTTTCGACTGCTGAAGATAATCAGCCTGCAGTAACTATCCATGTATTGCAAGGTGAACGGGAAATGGCCTCCGGGAATAAAAAATTAGGGGAATTTAACCTGACTGACATTCCTCCCGCACCAAGAGGAATGCCTCAAATTGAAGTTGCATTTGATATTGATGCTAATGGGATCCTGCACGTATCAGCAAAAGACAAAGCAACTGGAAAAGAAAATAAGATTAAAATCCAAGCCAGTTCAGGGCTATCAGATGAGGAAGTAGAAAGCATGGTAAAAGATGCCGAATCTCATGCTGAGGAGGATAAAAAAGCACTAGAACTTGTCACAGCCCGCAATCAATGTGATGCGCTTATTCACTCCGTGAATAAAACTTTAGCAGAGCATGGAGAAAAACTTGAAGGAGATGAAAAATCTACAATCGAAGCTGCGCTGAAAGAAGCTGAGGAGGCATTAAAGTCAGATGACAAGGATGCCATTGATACAAAAACTCAGGCGTTAGCTGAAGCTTCCCAGAAACTCACAGAAAAAATGATGGCGCAGGAACAAGCCCAACAGCAGGACCAATCAGGTAGCGAAACCCCGCCGCCAAATAATGATGGCAACGAAGGCCAAGAAAAAGGTGACGTAGTTGATGCTGAATTTGAGGAAGTAAAAGATAAAAAATAAGTAAATACTGGGGCCATTTAAACGCAGAAGCGTGGGAAAATAAAACTGTAATTCTCCTGCGTACTCTGCGTTTTTTGGCTTTTTTTGGCTTTTTCCAGAAAACTATCTTTATTTATTTTGTATAAATTAGCCGCTCTCAACGTAATAAAGTATCAGGTAATATTAATCTTGCTATAAAAAGTGGAAATATTTATATGAGTAAGCGTGACTACTATGATGTATTAGGTGTTAGCCGTAGCGCCGGGGATGATGAAATTAAAAAAGTCTATCGTAAGCTTGCGATGGAACATCATCCGGACCGTAACCCAGACAACCCTAAATCAGAAGAACGCTTTAAAGAGGCTAAAGAAGCATACGAAATACTCTCGGATCCAAATAAACGGTCAGCCTATGACCAACAAGGACATGCTGGAGTAGATCCAAGTATGGGGGGAGGTAACCCTCATGGCTTCTCTTCGGATACTTTTGGTGACGTTTTTGGTGATATTTTTGGTGGCCAAGGCACACAATCCAACTCCTATCGTGGCGCAGATTTACGCTACAACATGGAAATTACACTGGAGCAAGCAGCTCGTGGTACCGAAACGAAAATACGGGTTCCTACAATGGCATCCTGTGATGCTTGCCATGGTAGCGGAGCAAAACAAGGCACCTCTCCTTCTACCTGTCCTACCTGTAACGGTCATGGCCAGGTAAGAATGCAACAAGGATTTTTTTCAATCCAGCAAACCTGCCCAAAATGTCATGGTAGTGGAAAATTTATATCAAACCCTTGTGGAAAATGTTTTGGCGAAGGGCGAATCAAACAACACAAAACTTTATCCGTAAAAATTCCTGCTGGTGTAGACGATGGAGATCGTATCCGCTTAAGTGGAGAGGGTGAAGCTGGAATTAAGGGTAGCCCATCAGGGGACCTATATGTTGTAGTTAATCTCTTAGCACATTCTGTTTTTCAACGTGATAATAATGATTTACATTGTGAAATGCCAATTAGCTTCACTACAGCTGCATTAGGAGGAGAACTACAAGTCCCTACAATTGATGGCTATGCAAAAATTAAAGTTCCGGCTGAAACTCAAAGTGGAAAAATTTTTCGTTTGCGTGGAAAAGGAATTAAAGGTATTCGCAGCCACACACATGGTGACTTAATGTGCCATTTAATGGTGGAAACCCCAGTTAAATTAGCAGCACGCCAGAAAGAGCTGCTTCATGAGCTCGAAGCATTAAATCAAAAAGACAGCTCTCGCCATAGTCCCCGCACAAGGTCTTGGGTAAATAAGGTTCGTGAATTTTTCACTGAATAAGAAACTTCCCACTTATACCTACCATTAATTTCACCAGACCTTACCAGTTTCCATGTATTAATTTTTCTGCCCAGAACAGACCAGAAACAGTTTTACTATCTGTGATCCTGCCTGTCCTAACCCACTCGATCGCCTCAGCAAAAGGTAATGTAAATATTTCTATATTCTCTCCATCATCAGGACAGGCACCACGGAGATCAAGGCCCTCAGCTAGGAAATACATTTGCTTCTCATTGGAATAACCAATACATGGATACAGCGTAGTTATGCAACGCCATTCTGATGCTTTATAGCCAGTTTCTTCTAACAGCTCACGTTTTGCACTTGCTAACGGATCCTCATTATTATCTATTTTTCCAGCAGGTAATTCATAGAAATTCTGGTGCAAAGGATAACGATGTTGACGCTCTAGCACCAAGTCACCATTAGCAAGAAGTGGAATAATTACAACACCTCCAGGGTGGGTCACATATTCTCGGACAGATAGTGTGCCGTCGGGCATTACTACTTTGTCTTGGTGCATATGAAGAAAGTCTCCTTCGTACACACATTGGTTACTAAGCTTTTTTTCGGTAAGACTGCGAAGATTTTTAGCCATAAAATTCCATTATTAATTGAGATAATTCTTTATTTTAACAAGTATTAATTACATACTATATTTAATAGAAAGGTTCATAAAAAATAATTAATCTATATATTACGTGTATATAGCTTCTAAATAACGACTCATAAAACTTATCACAAGACCTAATTTCTATTTTTATGTATATTAAAAATCGTAATATAAATGCTAATGTTAATTAAAATTAAATTGCACTCCTCCCCTTTCCAATATAGCTAATCACAATTAAAATATGATCTAATAAAATTAAACATTCTTCCCTAAGGAAAACAGTATGTCCTCAACTAACAAAGTATTTATCAGCTTCGCCCTTAGAGATACTGACCTTCGTGACACCCTCATAGAACAGGTGAATAATGAAAATACACCTTATAAACTAGAGTATTTGGCCACAAAGGCTTCCTGGGATCCGTCCTGGAAAGAAGAATGTCGATCAAAGGTCGCAGATTGTGACGGTGTAATTGCCCTAGTTACAAATCAGATTATAAGAGCTGATGGCCAACAGTGGGAGATAGAATGTGCCTATAAGGAAAGAGTGCCAGTTCTTTTACTAGAAGGAAAATCTGAGAAACTAGGTAAGGGATTCCCAGCTATTCTTGATGATAAGGATTTTCTAGACTGGACCTTACCAAACATCATGGCATTTCTAAACAGACTACAAAAATAATCTAAATAATTCGGTCACCTATAGACCCATAGTTAGTAATAATTATCTTGACTAGCCGGTATGGCGTAAAATTCACGCCTAATATATTTTAATAATCAATAAATTACAATTTATTTTTATTGAATATTAAATCTATCGCCATTACACACAACTACCCTCCATATATAGTTCTATGTAGTTTTTATGTGATCTATTAGCTCACTTGCTAGAGTGTGCTAAGTATTAATGTAGAGTAAGCTTGTACATTCTATCGAGAGCTATACTAAAAATATTGGAATTAATAAGTGAAAAAGATTTCTCTTAATTCTCAAATTCTTATCGGCTCGCTTTCCGGCATCCTTTTAGGTGCTGTACTTTCGACGTTGGATAAAGAATCTGCAACATCACAAGTTAGCCTATATATTGCCGAATTACTTGGGATGTTATTCGTCGATTTATTAAAGATGGTTATGATTCCATTAGTTTTCACTTCTATTGCAGTGGGAGTAGCTAACTTACGTACACATAATAAAATACATCGTGTCTGGAAGACGACATTAGGGTATTTTTTCTTGACTGCTATCGTAGCAATTACCTTAGGACTGACAGCTGCCAATCTACTTAAACCTGGGAAAGGGCTGCATTTACCTATGTTCCAGGACGCCATGGAAAATTTTCAGGCACATGAAATGACCCTACCTGAATTTTTTACTCAATTTTTACACTCATTGTTTCAGAATCCTGTTGCAGCTATGGCCGAGGCCAACATAATTGCTGTCGTGATTTTTGCATTACTAATGGGCATTGCTTTAGTGATAGGAGGCGAAAGATTTCAGAATATCCGTATATTCCTACAAGAATTATTAGAATTAGTTCTGATGTTAGTCGGCTGGATTATGAAACTGGCGCCACTCTGCATCATGGCACTATTGATAAAGCTGGTGGTGACACAAGATTTTTCTTTGTTAATGATTCTAATAAAATTTATCAGTTTAGTAATAGGCACGATCTTATTACATGCTCTAGTAGTGCTACCTATAATTCTTTACCTAGTCACTGGTATGACCCCAATTAAATTCTGGCGTGGCGCACGCGAGGCACTTATAACAGCTTTTGCTACTAGTTCAAGCTCAGCAACCTTACCAATTACTCTACAGTGCGCTGAACAAAATCTTCATGTAAAACGTAATATTGCTGGTTTTGTTCTCCCTCTTGGGGCTACAGTGAACATGGATGGCACGGCGTTATATGAAGCTGCAGCTGCATTATTCATTGCAAATCTGGTAGGAGTTGATCTTAATCTCATGCAGCAAATGATCGTGTTCTTCACGGCCATGCTTGCAGCTATGGGCGCACCTGGGATCCCAAGCGCAGGAATGGTAACCATGCTTTTAGTCTTACAGTCTGTAGGCCTACCAGTTGAAGCTATTGCTATTCTTCTTCCCATCGACCGACTACTTGATGCCTTCCGTACCTCAGTGAATGTTGAAGGAGATATGATAGGCAGCCTAGTGGTACAAAAAGTAGTTGAGAGTGATGCTAATCAGAACTAGCATTTAGAAGACTTTATTTTTACTGTTATTCACCACACCACCCACTAATTTTCTTCTATTATTTAACAGATTAGTAAATATGTGCGACATATTGTCGCGCGACCATATGTCACTTCCTTACACCTGATTATTTGTCTATATTCCTACCTCAGCTTATATAGCTAATAAAGGCAATTAATATGAATAGGACTCTTAATTTTGCGCTCATATTTGTGCTGGGCATGTATCTGTCACCACATGTGATTGCGAAGTCCACCACAAAAAATGAGAGTGGTCACCACCACTCTAAATCAAAAAAGCACAAACGAACATTTGCAGTTGGTGTTACCTATGATGCGAATGGGATTTTATGGCTGACAAAAATAAAAGACAAGAAACTTTTGGTTTCTAATTCCAATGATAATGGGGAGACTTTTTCCACTCCTGTAGTAGTCACGCCTGAAGCTGAAAATATTTATGCTGATGGTGAAAATCGCCCTAAACTTGCTGTTGCACAGGATGGCACGGTACTTCTTACTTGGTCTAAAAAACAATCTAAAAAATATTCTGGAGATATTAGGTTCTCTCGTTCCACAGATTCTGGAAAGACATTCTCCTTACCTATTACCCTAAATGATGATGGTCTAATCACAGGCCACCGTTTTGATTCATTGACAATTAATGAGAAGGGAAGAGTAATAATTTCCTGGCTAGATGCTCGGGATCGCGATGCCGCAAGAAATAAAAATGAAAAATTTACCGGGATTTCAATCTATACCGCTCAATCAAATGATAATGGTGCAAGCTTTGATATCAATCAGAAATTTCACGAGCATGTTTGCGAGTGCTGCAGAATGCCTACGGTCTGGACAACAGATGGACCGGTAGTTTTCTGGCGTAATATATTTGGTGAAAATACACGAGACTTTGCTATTTCTAACTTGGACAAGGGCGGAGTACGCCGAGTTACAGATGATGAATGGCAGGTTGATGGATGCCCCCACCATGGGGGAGATATTGCACTTGGCGCAGAAGAACGATTACATTTAGTCTGGTTTACACTCGGCAAGACTCGCCAAGGACTATTTTACAAACATATCCAGGGTGAACAAGAATCTTCCCCGATATCCATTGGAGATTCTACGGCCCAAGCCAGCCATCCATCGATAGCGGCATCAGGTAAAAAAATTCTTGTCACATGGCGGGAATTCGATGGGCATAATATTACAGCAAACAGCATGTTCTCTAATGATGGCGGCATTACATGGAGTAAACAGCAACAACTTGCTGATTCAAATGGTTCTGCAGATTACCCCGTTCCCCTTATCAATAATGAGCAACAGATGCAGGTTGTATGGAATACCGAAACTGAAGGTTTGCGTATTCTAGCAGTGAATAATGACC
>ENA-OREN01003586-OREN01003586.1-marine-metagenome-genome-assembly--contig:-NODE-3586-length-14359-cov-10.489637_pt1 | contig 14359 bp, 7 predicted proteins | sample MGYA00248624_ERZ508555 | MGnify/ENA primary metagenome ERZ508555 (study PRJEB26222, sample SAMN06267773) | marine metagenome | isolation source: Saanich Inlet, British Columbia, Canada | place...
CCGAGTTCATACCGGCCAGTATCTCTTCTACGCCCAGGGCCCGGTCATAGTACCTGATCTCATCCATCCAGCCCCCGAAATAGCCAGATGTAGAACCAAAGGTTCCCCCGCCAAAACCCCCTGACTGGCTACCTAAAACATCGCCCTTTCCTGCACTGGGATGAACGGTCTTAAAACTGGTCAGCCCGGTCCGTTCCAGGACTCCGTTCAGGTAAAGTTTGGGAGTCTTATTGGTGTAAACAACCGCCACATGGGTCCACTCATCCAAGGTTGATTCATGGACCAAAAGCGGCGGATTATAGCCACTGGCCTGTTCATAAACACTGACCCCGTTGTTCCCGATGGATATACCGGCACCGGAGTGTCCTGCGCCATAGGCATCGCTGGCGTGGATCGGGAAAACTGCATACCGCTGTCCCTCATTTCCTGCAACACCGGCAGTGGACTCATTATCGATCTCATGGGTTGATCCGGGCTTGACCCACATCGACATGGTAAAGGTGTTGGTCACATCAGGAAACAGGGCCTGGGGATCTACGTAATCATCATCGCCGTCAAACACCAGGGACCCGGTATTCTGGGGGCCATAGGGTATGGTTGTAACCGCGCCGGTCAGGTCACTCTCATTCCCCGCCGTATCGATGGCACTGATCTTGTAAGTCTGCTCACGGAAGTTGGTCTGGCCTGAAAGGATAACAGCTATATCCGAGCTCGATACCGTATCAATTCTTGAAGGAGGAGCATCATCGCTCCAAGCGGCACCGTAAATGGTGCCATTATTGCCGTTAGAAGATTGATCTGTTAGGATGGTTCCTGTACCCTCATTAAAATCATAATATAGGATTGATTCTTCATCAGTATTAAACGGTGCATAAGGTATAAAATCTGTATCATAATTATTACTAAGACTGACATGTAGTTCAACTATTTTACACGGCATAAAACGTTGATCAAAATAATTGTGCCCACTGCCAATTCTTGTGGTGAAACCATTATTGTAATTCTGTGAGATATCTGAAGCAGTATTTGCATCCAATATACCATCAATAAATAATGATATTAGTCCATCGGTGTTTCTAACAAAGGCAATATGGTGCCACTCATCGTCATCGACCCTTGCTTGTGATGTTAAATCAAAGCCAGAGACCTTGCCATGGGCTTCTTCTAATGACCCAACAACGTAAATCCCCCATCTATTTTCACCTCCATTTATTTCATAGCTATCAATAATATTCGTTTGATAATCAAAGGTAACTTCTGGCAATTTAATCCATGTTTCAATGGTAAACGGATGATTCGTCAGATCTATTGGAGGTGCTTCAACCCAATCATCCACTCCATCAAAGCTGAGCGCATAGCCGCCACCTTCATAGATATAATAGTTGTCCAGGTCCTGTTCTGAGTTCGCATCCCAGGAAAGTGTGACCTGCTCATTGCCCGGTTCTACAGCAAGGTTCTGGGGCACCGCCGGGGCAATACCATTGTAGACCAATTCGTACAAGTCCGGCGCCGTATTGCCGTTTCCGGCAGCATCCTGGGACACATCGGCCGCAAAGGAAACTCCTATAACACCGTCCGTCTCCGCTTCCACGTTGAAAGTAAAAGTAGAATTATAGGTAATAACATTGGGTACATCTTCGCTCCAGGTGGCACCAACAATGGTGCCGTGGTTTGCGTTTGATGTTTGATCAGTTAATGTTGTTCCAGACCCTTGATTGAAATCCCAGTTGCCAAGCAAACCAGATTCACTGCCTGTAGGCGATGTGTTCATATAAGATTGGATCTGGGATTCAGTTAATATGGTAGTCCAAATGCTAATTTCATGAATCAGTCCTGGGAAATTTCCACGGCTACCGGTTGCCATTCTTTGACCAATAAATTTACCTCCCGTTTCAGATAGGGGTAATGATGAAAGCATTACTGTGTGTGAAGAACTTAGAACTCCATTAATATAAAAGCTTACAGCACCACTATTGAATATTACTGCTACATTTGTCCAAACATCGGTTGGGAATATTGTAGAATCTGTGACTTGATGATCGGAGCCACCCCCAAATTCACCCACAAGTCTTATTGAACCATCTGATCCTGGATATGTCGTACTAAGACCCAGTGCAAAATCAGCATACGACACAGACTCTTGTGCGCCCTGAGAAAAAATACAAACACCTGCATCATTTGAAGCAAAATTTCCGTTCTCACTAGGTTTAATCCATGCTTGAAAAGTTAGATTAGATTCAAAACTATAAAATTCGTTAAACTCTGCATAATCGTCCTGACCATCAAAACTGAGGGAGTAATTAGTGCCGCCGGAAAAATTTGTTACACTTCCGTGGGATACCCCTATATCATTTTCATCAAAATCCGTTACCGGTTCGCTGAAATTGAGCTCAAACGGCACCGGGCTGTCCTTGGCCAGGGGCGCTGCTGTAGATGAAATGGTCATAGTTGGAGCAGTAATGTCATTTAGAGTAACGCTGTTATTGTTTTGAGGTGGATTAACTATTTGTCCAAAGGAATTGTATATAGAATTCTCTACTACTTCTACAGTTAATATTTCTGATCCATTTGCATCACCCGAAAGACCCAGACCTAATACATAGGTATTTTCATCTGAAGATATACTAATAGGAGTACTGCTAGAAAGAGCAGCAGTTCCACCATTTATAGATAAGCTAAAATCAGTAACCTCTAATGATCCGGTTCCATTTTCTGTATTGAAAACAAAATCATTAAATGCTACTGATACTGTAGAGTTATCTAATGATAAAGTTGCTGATACAATTGCAGTTACAGCTGGGACCCCATTTGAATTCTCATAAGCGCCCATGTCTGGGTTTGAGCCGGCTGGATTGGGCCTGATGTTGCCTTCAATGTCTGTAGATGGCGCACCTGTAGCTGTGCCGACGCCGATGGCCGGAGAGTAATCAGATAGATGGTAATCGCCGTTGGCTGCATCAATAAGGAGCGGATCTTCTGATATGTCATTTGAACCTGCAGTAGATTCGTAGCCATAATCATAACCATTATTCCAAATATTATTATAATTAATATCAATTCCCGATAACCCATAAATGCCATATCCAGTACAGCCAACTATTATATTATTTTTGACTGATTGAGCAAAATCCCATGCTTTTATTCCCTGAAAACAATTGTAAATGGTGTTGTTCATTACAACAGCATTCCCTGTATAAATCATAAAGGAACTATTACCTGTATTGCCTTCATAAGAAATATTTGAAAGGATATTATTACTAACTAGCCCACTTCCACCTTGGGTTAACTCAATAATAGAACCATGTCCATCAATATTAATATCATTGAACTGATTTGATTCGATTAAAACGCTTGAATATTCTTGTCCACTACAAGAAATTATCCCAGTATCTCCGTTTCCTACATTATCATAGTTTATATTATGGAACCAGTTATTTTGAATTCCTACATTAATAGTATTTTGGAAATGTAGAATTTTAAAGCTAGGTTGGTTATAACTATTGGTAGTAATAAATTCATTATTATTTATATAAATACCGTCAATTGGATTACCACTTTTATATGCTCTTATTCCAAATCTACTATTTGCATGAAAAATATTATTATTGAATCTGACATTGCCTGACCCCGTATAATTATCCATGTCAATTATCATTGACCATATATCTGTGGAATTAGATTCCAAAGTAAAGTTTGCTATTTCTGTATTATCTGCTGGTATAATGAGGTAATCATTACTTGTTGTTATTGTTGTAGACTCGGGTCCAGAACCATGAAGGATGATTCCTTCTGTCAGAATAATTGATTCATTATATGTACCTGCTGAGACAAGGACTGTATCACCATCAGAAGCAGCATCTATTCCTGCTTGAATCGTAGCAAATGGGCTTTCTTCACTGCCATCATTATCATCTGATCCTGTGGTAGAAACATGGAAGGTCGGGCCAGAATAAGGAAAGCTGGTTGTAAAAGTATGTGTATCAGACCACAATGTCGGATATCCATTCCAAGGACCGGCCGTATGGTTTCCCCTTACTCTCCAATAATATGTTGTACTCCCGCTAAGAGTATTGGCTGAAATATAATAAATGGAAGCGGAAGTGGTACCATCAACAATTGGATCCGAAAACGAACTGTTTACGTCAACTTCGTATTCATAGTAACCAACATTATTGACATTGGACCAATTTAAAGTAATTGAAGAAGTTTGGTCGATATCCGTGGCACCATTATCTGGTGCTGTCAGATCGGGTCCATTAACTTGAGCTAATCCAAAAGAAAGGAAAAGTATCGATAGGGATAAAAACCTCATTCTATTAAAATGATACCTTTCACTGGTTCGACACTTTCCTTTCATACCATTATGCCCTTAGCCTTGATTCGCTCCTTTCATTGATCCTTACCTAAGCAACGTCGCTTTCATGGTTCTTGTCACTTCCGGTGTCTGGACCAGGATAAAATAGAGTCCGGAACCTGCCTTAATTCCCTTACTGTCCGTGCCGTCCCAGATAAACTGGTGATAACCGGGTTGAAGCTTTTCATCCACCAATACATTCAGCTCCCGTCCCATGAGATCATATATAGAAACCTTTGAGTGCATGGGCTTATTCACATCCAGTTTAATAAGCGTGGACGGGTTAAATGGGTTCGGGTAGTTCTGGTGAACTGCAAATTCATCCGGGATCAGGTCCTCTTCTACGATCTCCAAAACACTGCTGACCCGCTGCCCCAGGTTATCCACTAAAATAATATCTTCTATTACCGCATCCGATCCCAGGGTCAATACAGGAATGTCAACACCCTGGAGCACATCGCCCGTCAGGGTATAAACCAAAACCTTATTTGCTTCTGCTGCCATGCTCAGGCTTGTAAGGTTGGACACAGTTGTATTATCACTAAGCAGGACCTGGATACCTGTAATAGGTCGATAGGATGTGAGCATTAAAGTATTGTCCTGCAGGTAAACCATGGTCTCGCCGCCGGAGTTCTCCATGTTGGATAATAAGCCGCCCAGAATGATATCTACCACCGGGGTCACATCCACCACATCGATTCCTTCATCGCTGTTATAGTTTCCAGCCCAGAATTCTTCATCGGTCACTTCTTCATCCGGGAACAGGATAATGTAAAGGATCTTGGTCACATCCAGGATATTGATAATGCCGTCCCAGGTCACATCGCCCTTGGTGCCGTAGGTGGCTGTAAAGGGGTCTGAGAATTCCCCTGTATTATCATGGATATCCACACCGCGGATGGTAAACACCGCTGAATCTCCCAGGTCAAAGGTATCATCCGTAAACTCTGGTTCAGCTGTTTCCAGAAAGGAACTTCCGTTCCTGTATACATCATAGTGCAGAATATCAGGATTTATTTCATCTTCCCAGGATGCGGTCAGGGTTCCATCATCAAATGTGCCAGATAAAACATTCGGAGGCGTGGGTGGAATATTATCCACAGAGTAGCCGCTGTCCGGGTCTGAGACAAAGAAAATATTATCATCCGGTGTATGGGCCACCACCAGGTGCTTGGACCAGAAAATACCGTCCGCAGAAGAATCTGCCAGGGTAGCCGCACTATAGCCGTAATTTTCAAACCCCTGGGCGTCCATGGTGCCGATCTGTTCCCAGTAATTATCCCTGCTGGTAACAAAATAAGGGCCCTGTGGGAACGCGCTGATCTGGCTCCGAACGCCTGATCGCCCTACGTCCAGCTCCCGCCAGAAGGAGTAGCTGGTAATGTCATATCCCGTATGACCGTAATCAAAGATACTGGCGCTGTATTGGATCCCAACGGTTCCGCCCTGGTCAGCGGGCAGGTCCACAATATGGTCAATGATCGGCTCGCCATCTGGAATGGCTGTGCCGCCCCAGACGGTATTATTAGGGCCGCCGTAGGCGCCCATATCCGCAACAATGGTACCCAGACCAGGGGGCATATTAGCATCGTGCTGCCAGGGTGCAGCAGCATCCACGCAGGGTGAATTCGCGGACAGGGTCCCGGAAGAATCGGTAAAGACCGGGTTCGACTCAATACAACCAGCCCCCCAGACAAACTGACCATCATCGTAACCATTGATACCAAAACTGGATGATCCCTGAACATTGCTGTAGGTCGTGTTTACAATGCCATTGCTCAATGAAATTTGCTGGCGATCGTCATTATCATTATGCCAGAGAATGGAATTATCAATGGTTGAAAATTGATTACTCTCGAGTTGAATACCTTCTTCAGCATTATACGCGATCACAGCATAGTCCAGATCCAAAACCATTGAAGTGTATACACCCTGTGCTCCATTATTGGCTACATAAGAATTTTTGAGAGTTAAATTGCCATCATCTGCAAAGATGCCATATCCTCCACTGCCTTTCACATAGGAACCGGTCAGTGTGATATCACCGGATTTAGAATAGATTCCATATCCCCCGCTATTTGAAACACCTGTATTCGTAAGTATGATATTATCTTTAGAATAAATTCCATATCCAGAGTTATTAGAGATTGCTGTATTGGAGATATTCACTGTTTCATTTGATACTATAGCCCCTCCTGTCCCGATTGCTACATTGTCCCAATAGGCATCTGCATTGTCACGGTCATTATTTGTATTGTATATATTACTGAAAAATCTAAGTTCTACCTGATCGCCTAGACTGACAGATTCAGAAATATCAAATGAGTAGTATCGCCATGGGGTAGTATCATAACTATTCCCCCCCTCACTAAAAATTGCGACCCATTCATCACCATTTTTTCGCCAATATACTTCCACATAACAAAAAGGGTCTGTAGTAGTTCTCAGATTAAAGGATATTTTGCAAATTGATGAGACAGTTACTGCTTCTGATATGACATATGTATCTGATTCATACCCCCTTACAAACAAACAAGAATCGCTTCCGTTAGCACCATTATTTGCAATTTCCACCGATCCCGTAGCACCACCCGATGATTCTATAGTAGCATCCCAGACATCGTCCCAGAGCCCATCTTCAAAATCGTCAATAAATACTCTGTCATCTAAATTCTCTATTCTACAATGGGTCAAAACTGGAGCTGTTTCTGCTTCATCAAACGATATACTTCCCTGCGGTGTATCACCCGCCCCGTGAAAATAAATTTTGTTATCTGATGTTCCTACGCATGAGAGCGTTCCGTTTACCTGCAAGCAGTAATTACCATTAAACACAATCTCCACACCCGGCTCAATGGTCAGGGTTTGTCCTGATGAGACGGTTGTATTGCCCACAACATAATAGGGACTGTCATCAATACCCCAGGTGCCGCTTACCGTGCCGCTTATATCGGTGGCGAAGCCCATGGATGAAGCCAGGATCAGTGTAATCGTTATTTTTTTCATGTTAGTCTCCTTGGGCCTTTTTCAGTTAAGACCTTGTTATTAATTATTCAACATTGACGGTTCCATCTACCAGTTCATCGTATGGAATGACAACATTGTTTGCATTCCTGAGCGTTGTGGTGGCGCCATCGAATTCGATATCATGCTCACCAACAGCATCGGCCCTGAATTCCAGTACAGCAATCACGCCTGTACCGCTAAAATAATCATCTGTTTCGTCAAGAGTGGCAATATCCAGCTGCAGGGTTGTTAAACCTGCTGACTGAGATTCGGAATAAAAATAAAGTATCTGGTTGGGATATTGAGAAAAGAAAGGACCGGCATTAAGCGTATCCCCAGTTAAGGATAAACCGTCTGAAGGAAAAGAAATAGTGATACCCGCTCCGCTCAATGCATTGACTTCTTCAGCCATAATATCAACCGTAAATATGTCTGACACTGCTACTTCTGTGTACAAACGATGTATCCGCAGCGAAGAACCCTGGATGGCGTCAACGTTGAAAAGCAGTGTGTCGGGCCAATCTTCCACCGTACCGGACAGGTAACGGCTCTGGATCAGTGCGGTATGATTGCCTTCATCAAGGTTATTAAAGGTACCAAAGAAAACAGATGACCACTCCGACCAAGTTCCATCATCCAATTTAAACTGAAATTCCATATCAGGGTCATTGCCTTCCCAATATACGGTTACAGAATTTTCGTCTAACACACCGTCTATGAGACTAGGATTGGTATAAAGAATAGTGGTCTCAGGTGGTAGATAATCAGGATTATCCGGATCCAACACATTGTCCAGGACCAGTTCAGGTTCAGAACAACTGATGCAGAATAAAATAATAAAAAGAATTGATGACAGGGATTTCATACTAAAAATTCCAGCTCAGTTTTGTTTTGGCGCCTGGCTCACCTGCCAGAAACTGGGGTGAAACATTCATACTGAGACGCCTGCCCTTGTACTCTGCAGGAAAAAACAAAGCAGCATCAATGGCATTAAAGACCCAGATTCCTACCGTTAAACCTGTTACCAGCACTGCGGTACTGCGCTTGTCACTCATAATAGTGTGCTTGGCAGACATAATACTCTGAGTAGAAGAAACATCATTGATATCAACAGCGTTCTTATAGTCCAACTTGGCGACTTCATAGATATTTTTTGCCTTGGAAAAATCATTCCATAAATACCCGCTGCCCCCAACACAGGCCATGGTAGAAACAAAATAGGTCAGCCCCATCACGAACCTCCCGCGATTATCTGCATCCGAAGAATAGATCTGGCCTCTGCCTGGAATCAAGAATGATTTAAAAAATGCCTTACTAGGTCGTTTGGGTTTAAGGTTCACATCATAATCTGGAAATTCTCCCATAGCCACATCAAACCGCATATGATATTTTTCATAGCCCAGCTTATTGATATCCAACTCGTAAGATCCTTCAAGAAATTTTTCATCTCTCATGGGTAAGCGCTCTTCAAATGTTTTCTCAAACCATCTGTTCGTTCCAAGATAGTTGAATTCACCTTTTACACCACGAAAGCTACAATTGAGGGTAAGCCTGCCTGGATTAGTACGTATCCAATAATCTTCCACCATTTCTGGGATACTTACCATGATATCATCTGTCATTTCATCTTTGTGTGGTTTAAACCTGCTGTTGTATTTATCAATTGCTTCATTATATTTATTAATGACTGGCCCTGTCTCATTCATGATATCATTATATTCTTCAGTTTTCATATCATCATTCTTGTATTTCTCTTCAGCGTTTTCTGCCTTTGATAGAGCACGCTTAAATACATTCGATTTTTCAGGCGGTCTTTCTTTCCATTCTTTGTGAGGAAAGTCATACCCATATTGTAACTCTAATTCATTTTTTGCAATATTCCTGAGAAAAATGGTAACAGTAGTCACTTTTGGATAATATTCTACGGATACAAAGCACAACCGTTCAACGCCTAATTTCTCACCTATCTGGATCTGGCATTCTTCATTACTACACAATGCAGCATCACGTTTGTAAGATTCAATGATTGGTTCAGTTAGCATTTCATCTGCTAGTTGGAAATCAGTTACGTCTGCAAATTCCGATCGAAAAACACTATTCATCCTTTTAAGGGTTTCTTCATTAAAAACGGATTGATCATTACCTACTGTAATTACTGCAATCTTCTCTTGTGTAACCTGTTTTATATCCAGAGTAAAAAGAACAGAATTTGCTCTACTGATTTCATTCAGCCGATTTTCGAAAGAAACCAGCTCAGATAGACGATCTTCACGCCACTCTTTCAGATCAATTTTCGCCCGTACTTGTTGTACTGATTTACGGGAAAGTATATTGGTAATCTTGGTACTTGCTTTCCCAGATGCCGCGCTCATAACCAAATTTTTAGAAAATAGAAGTTCACCACTTTCAATCGAAAAGAGTATTGGAATGTCAACAACATTCATATTTTTGTCAGCTTTAACGATGACTTTTAATGGTTCTCCAAGTGCATAGCCTGTCTGACCTGTTAGCTCAGTTTCTCCATCAGGCATTAAGCGTAGAGAGTTTAATATAGCAGAAATCTGGTTGGGGATTTCTGTCTTCAGGTTTTTTCCTTCAAACACTACCGGTACGCCGGCTACCTTGACCACATCTTCATAGGCCGGTATAAGATATTGTAATTGCTGTACAGGATCACTGGAAGGCATATAGGAAAACCCTTCATACTGTGCAATCGCAGAATTAACATATTTCTCCATATTCTCTGCGTGAACGGACTTTTTTAACCGCCATACAACCCAATAAGTTGTAGATGTTGTGTGGCTATCAAATAGTTCTGCACCTTGTATGTCTGCTATGGTAGATGTACTTGATTCACTTTCGAACTCATCAATAAATGCCCCATCTTCTTCAGTGGTTTTTTCCTTAAAACTGGATTGAGCCTGGCCCGATACGGTAGTACGGATTTGCATAGAGATGGTTTTTAAGGCCTGGGCATTGGCTTTATCCTTATACTCTTCTTCTGATAGGCCTCTAACCCCTACACTTTCCCGGGCGTAGTAATATTCAACATCCTTGGGCATTTCTTCCACCCAATCTGGCTGGCTCTGGGCAGAGAGCATAACAATGCTGCATAAAACTATAAAAATGGATCGAAAAAATGAATTAATCATTTTCTTACTTAAATATTCTTAAAACAGCATCTTCTTCTGTTTTAATGGTATTGTACTCTTTTGTTAAGGATGCTTTGTACTGATTATAGGCCTGTTCCTGCTGACGTTTGAACTCTTCAAAAGATTGCTGGGCGTAACTATACCACGTTAATATAAATAAGTATAAAATCAAACGAAAACTGAACATGGTTTAGAGTAGTATCTTATCAAAAAATAGGTGACTAAAATAACCGGTAACAGCAGCAAAATAATAAGGAAGACCTTCTGCCAAGGTCCCATCAAACACAAATAATGGCACCAGTACCAGCGGTAATGGCAATAGGATGGCAGTGATACGATAATGGGTCCAACCCCTGTGCTTGGCAAGAATTGGTAGTATTATAATCAGGCCAAAATATGCTGCTGCCTTAAAGTGCTGGAAATAGAAAATAAGAATTAGATCAGTAATAAAGAATATCGAATAAAATACTTTTTGCCCCAGGCCTTTAATATCAACATCGGGCCAAAGAGAGAACATAATGATAATGGCAGCATAAATAACAATCTCTATGGTATCCGGCACAAAGAAATAGTTAGCCATCACTGTTAAAAATATCCAGAGAAAAACTACGCCACCAACTATATGTCCTTTTCCTGATGCCATGGTGGATCGGAATTCAATTCCCGAGCTCCTCCCTATGTTTTTTTAATTCTTTTTCCAACTTCATCACTGCCTTCTTCTGTTCTTTTAGTACTTTATTTACAGTTTTACTGACCGTGTTTAATGAACGCTTGACATCTTTAGGCTCAGCATCATCAATCTTTTCCACCATACCCGCAACTGTCTTTTTATTCTTTTTTAGTGTTTTAGTTACAGTTTTACTGACTTTATTTAATGAGCGTTTGGCATCTTTGGGTACAGCATCATCAATCTTTTCAACCGTGCTGGCAACTACCTTTTTTACTTTATTTATATCCTTCTTCAAATCTTTTACTGTTGTTTGGGCAGTATCTATCAATGCTTTAGGATCTTCACCAGTATTTATGACGTAGACTGCCACAGCGACTACCAATAGAATGATATAAAGAACAGCTTTGAAAAGTTTCTTAAAGATAGCGAGTGATATAACTATAGCAGCAACAGCACCTATAGCAATAAACAAAGGATCTTTTAAAAGTATGTCTATAATATCAATGTCAACCTATAAATAAATGATGATAAAAATTTATCATCATTTATTTACTCATTTTCTGAATTAATATTTAAAGCTATCTTTATACTTTGTTAACTCATCCTCAAGTTTGTCTTGAGCTTTGCTGGCTTCAAAGGCTGTTCTTAAATCTTTATCTCTATTTATCTGAGCTAATAACTTTTTATCAGCTGCTCCTTGATCAATTGCTCCTAAAATATATGTTCTGTAAATAGTTTTTTTCTTACCTTGCTGATCTTGGGTATTTTCCACAACTGTCTGAGATTTGATTTCAACCCAACCATTAACAGCACCACCCCAAATTGTATTTTGAACATTATCAAATTTCTCCAGTAATTCGCTATCATCATCCGTTCCAGTTTCAGACGTAAAAAAACTAGTTCGACCTTCTGTTATTACTTTTGATTTTTGTGATAAATCATTTATCACATCATTTTTAGCTTTCATTCTAGATCCATCTTTACTTCTGGAAGCACCTGAACCTTTACCATATACATAGCCCTCTTTTTCTTCGGGTGTAGTCCACCATTCTGGTTCATTTGATATTACTTCAGCAACAGATTCTGAAAAAAGGCTTGCTCTACTACTTCCAGCTGCCTTATTTCCTGCACATCCGACGATGAACAATATTATTGCGCTAAAAGCAATTAAAATTATCCTTTTCATTTTTGTATTCCTTTTTTTGTTATTCTAAAAATCTTCATATATCTGTATTATTTAAATCACCCAATTAATTTATCGAGAAGTTAATGCTACTGTATAAGGAATATACGATTAGTTACACTACATTTTCAACAAATAAACTATCTGTAGATCTTTCCAATAAAAAGTATTGAAAGTTTTCATCTGTACTGGGGTCCCACCATAACATCACTGATGAACTTTGGAGAATATATTGAAAACCTGTAGGTGCAGGTATGTTTGATTCAAAGGCTCCTATGTCCGGGGCTGAACCACTATAATCAGTTATATCTTCAATTCCATCGTTATTTAGATCTGCCGTTCCAGCATCAATGCATACAGAATTTGACAATAGTGTGAAACCATCATCATCGGCAACTATCATATTGTCAGTGATAGCAAAAGAACCTTCGCCATATTCAACATTACCAGATGTTGTACCAACTGCAGAATAAAATAAATTTCCTAGAGCATAATTTCCGGCCATATCGTACATACGCAGGTCGGTACCATTATTTCCATGAATGAGTGAGTTTATAAATGTTGTAACAAACTCTCCCGGCTCTTGTGCAGAAAATCCACAGAAACCTCCACTACCTATGTTTTGGGTGATAGTGGTCTTATTTAAAATTAGATTACTAGAATGAGTAGAAATGCCAAAACTATTAGGTGCTGTACTAGAATTACCTGAGACTAATACTTTATCTAAAGTACCATCAGCGATCCAAAAAGCAATTCCTGCACCCAAAGGCTCAACATAACCATCAATTGAATTATTACTGATTATAGAGTTTTTTATTTGTGTGTTTGTTCCTATGCCTGTAAAAATACCTCCACCCTTACCTGCATGATTATTTGAAACAATTAGATTTTCAAGCACTGGAGTAGCGCTACTGAAATCTCCATGAGGAGAACCAATCAACACACCTCCCCCGCCAACACATAGTGCAGTTGTATGGTAACCACCAGTGATAGTAAGACTCTCAATTTTAATATTATCGCCATGATCTATAATAATAACCCTACTTTGCTTAACTATATCTGCTTCGGCGTCAACTATTGAATTTTCCCTATTATCACCGATCAAATGAACATTGTCTGGAAGGACAATTGGAAATATTTCACCATTTGTCGATGGTGAGTAAACACCGTCACGGACATAAATAGTGGTAGTGATTTCATCTAGATCTCTCACTAGTGTTAGAGCATGTCCAATTGTCAAAAAAGGATCAGTCTCTATTCCTATATTATTATCATCTCCATAAATGGATACATAAAATGAATTTCCTTCTATACAATTGCCGGAAATATCATTTTGAACATAATCTGCTTCATCATCTATTGATTTAAGCACATATTCATTTACACTATTTGCATCACAGTCAATATCCTCAAAGATACTATGGCTCACATCAATCGATCCTGCATAGCCATTAGAATAAAAATTCTGACCATTTCCGCTGCTATTATTCTCAAAATAATTATTCTGAATATTCATCTCTTCGGGTATGTCTCGGCTTGAATGATTATTTTGGCTTGAATTATTCACCCTGTCTTCATCAAACTCGATATCATCATCAGAAAAATGACTTATGGCTCCTCCTTCCGCAACACCTCCACCACCAACTCCAAAGTCGGTATAAAAACCATTATTGATGAACCGATTATAATTTATGATTGGATAGGCTTTATAGATCAAAATCGCTCCGCCAGATCGTTTTTGGTGTTGAGTACCGCATACCATTTCCAATATGGATGTCCCAATCCCATCCTGAAAGGTTAACCCAATAATTGTCGGCTCAATATTCCCATCACGGATAATAAGACAACTTCCATTATGATCACCACTGATAATGGTCACAAGAATATTCTCATTATCCAGCCAATCGGATTCAAGGTCATCATTCTGTAGATCTAAGTTTTGATCTGATGTTGAGATTCTTGAATATCCGATTTTCATTATTGACTCCTTTCGG
>ENA-OREN01003589-OREN01003589.1-marine-metagenome-genome-assembly--contig:-NODE-3589-length-14341-cov-5.903043_pt1 | contig 14341 bp, 13 predicted proteins | sample MGYA00248624_ERZ508555 | MGnify/ENA primary metagenome ERZ508555 (study PRJEB26222, sample SAMN06267773) | marine metagenome | isolation source: Saanich Inlet, British Columbia, Canada | place...
TGTGTCATTTATTGACCTCCTTATAGTTTGTATTATAAGGCTATCTTTGTGTCCAAGTTTGTCAGACCACTACAACTCAATATCCGTCCTAACCAATAACTTATGTTTAATAATCTGAGGTTTGTCGGATACTTTAAATGTTTCATCAAGTTCTTGTGCTGAATATATTAATCTCAGAAGATAAAGACCATTTTTCTGAGGCAAGTACTGTAGATGAGGAACTAATGCTGCTTCAGACGGTTCATGCTTAAAAATAATAGAATGCTTTGCATCGCCGATACGAATTTCTCCATCCGTAACTCCTAATCCATGTCTGGTTGATACTAGTTGATTTAGATTTTGAGTATGGTCAATAACCTTATTGCCAAAGCTAAAATGTTCCAATTTACCCCCCCCCAACGCTGTTTCGTAGTACAAACTACTCTGGTCCCACAAGCCGGGTAAAATTGTAAAGTGAGTACTTCGAATCAGCGACTTTCTTCGATCGGAAATTTTAATTGTTTGCTCTACTGAAAACTCATTTCTTTTTCTATTAATTGAATATTTCTTTTTAAACAAATAATCAGGTTTTTTTAATTGCATTCCAACATAGATAAAATCATCATGTTCGTCATCGATCCAAGGCTCAATATTCACTAGGTCTGTAATTTTGTGTTCACCTTGGGGCTCTATAACTGAATGACAAGAGTAGTAATCAGCAGCGAGACTAATATCTTCAAAAGTTCCATGAGGTATTGTACCAAGTACTGAGTTTCCATTAACCGACCACTCTCTTAGGCTTAATCCTTTTTTTAAATCCAGCTTTAAACTTTGTTGCGGGGTTTTTAGTTCAATAAAACATTCTTTATTGGGATTCGAATATTCTTTGTGTTTAATTAAATTTAAATATTTTATAGCTACATTTTTCTTTAGCCATTTTAATTCTAACTCTATTAATATATCTTGAGCATATAACCATCGATTTTCTTCAATATGAGTTCTCAAGTCGCTCGACCATAAAAAACAAAGCTTTCGCCAGTCATCGTGATCAGGTACTCCATCCTTAAATGCATTTGCTAAAGAAAAGCATCGTGTGTTGAAAGCAAAGTCATCCCGGCCAGTAAGTGCCCATCTATTGATATTATATTTATCCTGCTTTTTGACTGTAATTGGTTGCCAATAGCTTTCCAGTTTCAAAAGATTTGGTCCGTTTTTCTTAAAGTCTTGAATAATATTTGATGGTAATGTCAGACCATCTGTATCTAATTGAACAGATTCAATTAATTTTTTAATCCTTAACCATTCACCCTCTCTATGACCTTCGTTTCCATATCGACGCGGTCTAAAATCAAAAACTTCTGCATCACTAGAATAGAGACATAGGGCACCCTCCTGATTATTATATTTAGAGAGCCTGGCCATATATTCATCCAACTCTATTTCACCATGGACATAGCGCTGAAATGTCTGAGTAAGAATAGTATCCCCCCAAACCAAATCTGTTTCATCACCCTGTCCTAAATCTATTTTTTGAGGGTAATATCTAAACGATGAGTCCCATTCAGGATGAGCTTTATAAGGATTATTCCACTCCATAACTAAGCCGTTATAGCCAACTTCTGAGAAACTCCTTGAGCTACTTGCACTGAAAGCCATCTCATTGACAATTGCTATCTTTGGTCTCAATCCGAGCATTTCTTCATAACACTGCATACCTAGCTCTTGATTTTTAAGATTCACCTCCCAAGGGACCAGCGGTTGTATTATTTGCGAATAGCCATTGCCGATAAACTCACAATTAGGTCTTTCGATCAGCTTTTTCAAGCGATCAAGTTGTTTTGGTCTCAATTTTGCTAACTGCTCCAGACTTAATCCAGACATTTGAATAGCAAATGTAAAACCGTCTTCCCCTAATTTAAGTAGTGGCTCCATACAACGATCCAAAACCACAACCCTTTCTTCTTCACTTAGGGCAGAAAACATCAAATTCATGCAAAATATTAAATGGTACTTCATGACGATTTTTTCCTAAAAACCATAATACTCAACAGAACTGCCTCTAGCTGTCGAAATGGATGGTTAGTTTTTTGGTTTATCATATGGTATGGGAGCTGAACTTATCTTTAAATTAGACATAATGTTTATTTGTAGATTAAATTAATTTTGGACAAAGCATTTTCCGCATTTTTTCTTGCTCTAATTGCATCAGAACCAGTTGCTGCAACATAAAGAATTCTATTACCATTATCGGGATAATCAAGAATCATAGGAAATTTTAAATCTTTCAGAACTATAATCTCTAGAACGCCTTTTGATTTTTTTGCTTCATCGATTCCACTAATACCTTTTAAAGTTCCTGGCTCATGCAATAGAATTCTATGAGAAACTGGCTTAGATTTAGAAAACTCAACTGGCAATGGCTTAAAAACAAAATCTACATCTAACACCCACTTAATATGTGTAGATACCATATCAGTACCATATATTCTCTCCGATATTAAAGGTGCTAATGGTGCAGACCTTGAAGCCACTTCTAATACGCTGGGGCCTGAATTAGTATATAAAACATCTCCTTTAACAGGACCCGCTTCTATTCCAAGAGCTAAACAGGCATTCTCAAAGACTTTTTTAACTTCACTATGATTCGTATCATCATATGATGGGTCAGAGATACTTCCATGTTCTATGACCTTTCCATTAGATATAGTTTCGATATCTCGTACGGCAAAACAATAATAATAAAATTCACCTTTATGGATAAATGCTTCTATTGATATTTCGTGGCCTTCAACAAATTCTTCAACTAGATACTTTGAATATCTACCACCCGCAAAGCCTTTAACAGCAGCAGAACGATCCTCTTTTGAGGCTATGATCCTTACCCCTCTTGACCCTGAACCTTCTTGCTCTTTTATAACATACGGATAATCTAGACTAACGGAATGAATACTATCAACTATCTCGAACTTTGGAGAGGGAACTCCAAATTCTTTAAATTTTTTTGCACGAATGATTTTATTGGTGGCATTTATTGCAGTATTTATATCAATAGATTTGGTATTGAAGTGTTTTGAAATGCTTGCCCCCAATACAGCTAACTCTACTCCTGCCACCAATACACCTGCAATTACTTCTTTTTGACAGTTCTGTTCAATAGCACGAATAACTTTTGAAATATTTGAGGTATCAATGCTCAAAAAAAGATCCGCATAATCCTTGGCAATTGCATCTTTATTTTGATCCAGAACAATAGTTGAAATTTTGTTTTCTTTACAATACTTAATGTAAGGAATTTGATGGATGCCACCTCCTAAAATTACAAGAGATTGCTTTAAGGAACTTGAATTGTTTGCCATTTAAACCTACTTTTAAAAAATTTGAGCCAGCAGCTAAAGATTACACTTTTTACCATGATTTTTCCAAAATGAGAATTATCGTTAAACTCTTGATAAACATCTTTCTCAAGATCAACAATACTTTTCTTCATATAGTCTATATTTCTTAATTCAGAAAAATACAGGCCTTAAAAAATATTATATTTAGTAAGTCTTTATTTTTTAAAATATATAAGCTCTATGACCTTAGCATGCCACCATTCACATTAATTGTTTGCCCTGTAATGTAACCAGATGATTCGGATGCAAGAAAAGATACAACTTCAGCAACTTCCTCAACAAGACCAAATCTCCCAACAGGAATATCTTGAGTTAAGATTTGTTTATCTTTATCTTTGATCCAGGCAGTCATGTCAGTTTCTATAATACCTGGCGAAACTGAGTTTGATGTAATTCCTTTTCCACTATAAAGTCTAGCAAGAGACATTGTAAGACCTGTAAGGCCAGCTTTTGATGAAGCATAATGAGCTTGATTTATACCCCCCCATTGGCCTCCAATAGAAGTTATATTAATTATTCTTCCCCAATTACGTTCAAGCATTGAAGGGATGACTTCTTGTGAGAATATAAAAGCACCACGCAAATTAATATTCATCATTTGATTCCAATCTTCATCCGTAATATCAAGAAAATCTTTTGATTGAGAAATACCTGCATTATTTATCAAAATATCAATATGTTTAATTTTAGCTAAAACCCCTTGGATTGAAGATCTGCTTGATATATCACAATGAACGGCAATTGCATCTCCATTCATGCTATTTATATTTTTAGCTATATCATTGGCTTTAGCTTTTTGACTCATGAACCCAATAATAACTTTATAGTCTTCGCTAATAAGTTTTTCAACTATAGCCTTTCCGATACCTTGTGTTCCACCAGTAATAAATGCTGTTTTTTTCATAAGTAATTACTACTTTCTAAATGATCGGGTTAGCACTCATTCGAATTGATTCATCTATAGGGACAATTAAGATATCGTGTTTATCGCTATCAAAAAAAGATTTCATATCAACTTCTAATTCTCCTGAAGCCTCCATAACTCTGATATCTGATGCAATCAAAACTTTTTTCAAAGGAAAATAATTCAATCCTGTATCAGTATTTACAGGATTTCCAAGTTGTTGGAATTTTAAACTATGATCTGCAATAGTTTGATACCCCTTGTTGTCCCATAAGATTACCTTTACCTTGCCAATCATTGCTCTTAGATTGGGAAAAGATGAAAGAGCAGTTCTTATTCCACCATCTCCGATAACACAAATTGAGGGTCTTTCATTTTTCTCAAGCGCGGCACCAAGTGCTGCAGGCAAAGAATATCCCATCGGAGAATTTGCCCAAGAAGAAAATAATCTCTCTCCCCTATTTCTTTTGAGCCCTAAAACAAGCGCCACAGCATTTTGACCAACATCAACAAAGATATCTGAATTATCAGGCAATGCATTATTAAGTGAATTAATTAAGCCATCAACCGTATAAGTATTTTCAATTTGAGAGCTCTTATTTTTTGTAGTTGATTCAGCTGCAAACATTCCCTCTGGCAATATGTTTTCTGCAGAATGTAATATTTGAGGAGAAGAATTGGTATCAGGTATCTTTGATTCAACATATTTACAAAAATCATACAAGAGCCCTAAATATATCTTCTCTAATGGTCCAATTTTATGATTAATAAATTCACTAGGATCCACTGTTAAAACCCATTTACGGACTGATTGAAACTTTTGACTACTAGATTCTGATAGTACTGGGAAGGCTCTATTAGGAATACGGGCACCGAGAATAAATAAATCAGATGCCTCCACGAGAGTTTTATTAGCTTTAGGGTGTCCAAAAGGTCCGATCATTCCATCGTATAAGGAATTTTCTTGTTGGATAGAGTTAACACCAGTATAAGTTGATATTATTTTTATATTCAATTTACTGGCTATTTTTTCAAAAAAACCTTTTGGTAACCATTGCGCCCCACCACCAACTAAAATAACTGGATTCTTAGATTCATTCATCTGATTCAAGAGGCTTTCAAAATCCTTCTCCGATGAACTGGGGTTATTATTAGGCAGAAGTCCTTTACTAAGAGATTCTTCGAACGAAGGAAAATCTTGTGGCTTAGTTTCAATCTTCTCCACAGTGTCCATTTGAGCATCCATTGTTATATCCAATACAGCCGGCCCTGGTCTACCAGACACCATAGCTTTAAAGGCCTCCCTAATAGATGGAATGATCTGAGAAGAATGGTCTACTGTACTAGAGTATTTTGTAAATTGGCCTGATGACTTTATAAAATCTACCTCCTGAAAACCTCGTTGTAGATAGAGTTCGAAGTTTGTTTTTTCAAAAGATTTAACTTGTCCAGAAATGAAAAGTACCGGGATTGAATCAAACCAAGACCCAGCTATACCGCTTATAGTATTAGTGGCTCCAGGGCCAGAAGTTACCATGACGGCAGTAGGCATTGAATTGGCTCTAACATATCCTTCAGCTGCGTATGAAGCATCTAATTCATGATCGTATGGAATTACTTTTATTCCACGCTTTTGAGCAGAATCTATAATTGCAGCTATAGCTCCTCCTGTAAAAACAAACACGGTCCTAACACCGTGTGCGTAAAGTTCATCTGCAAGATAATCTGCTCCTGTTTTAATGTTGATGGTCAATACTCCAATTAAATTCTATAAAAATTACTCATACTCATTAAAATTAACAACTTAAGAAGCACATACTTTGTCCAACGTTGAAACTATTTTGTTAGCGATATCAATTAACAAATTTTTTGGCTGATTCATCGAAAAGCGCAAGTGATCAATTGATAATTCTCCAAATGCACTCCCTGGAACACAAGCAATTCCATTTTCTTGTAATAGGATATTTGCAATCTCATCTGCAGGAATATTTCCACAATTTATTTTCGGAAAGGCATACAGCCCAATATCTGAAGAATGGCAATCAATATACTTCGATTGATTAATGATTTCAATGAATGCATCTGATCGATCTAACAAGGTTTCTCGATTTGCTATTAGGTCTTTCTTACAACTTTCAAGAGCAGTAATTCCAGCTCTTTGGGTAAAAATAGGTACACAAGAATTAACAGTTTCTATATATAAATTGATTTTTTTTATTACTTCTTTAGGACCTGCAAGATAACCAAGCCTGAATCCTGACATTGAAAACTCTTTAGATAACCCACCTAGGATAATACTATTATCTAATTTTCGATCAGTTTTTGAAAGGGGTGATATTTTACTAGTTTCATAACCTCTTTTCATTCTGGAGTAAGTATCATCACTTAATAGTGGGATATTATTTTTCTTCAGGAGATTACTAATCTTTATATATATATCGTCTCTAAGCACTGTACCCGAGGGATTAGAAGGAGAATTAATGATCATTAATCTTGTAGATTTAGAAATCAATGATTCAATTTCATCGGTTTTTGGTTGGAAATGATCCTTAAAATTAAGACTATATCGTACTGGTTTAGCGCCAGCAGCCAAAATTGCCGCTTCAAACGAAACAAAGCCTGGATCAGGTATCAAAACCTCTTCACCAGGGTTTACAAGAGCTCTAATGGTATAGTAGATGCCAGAATTTGCGCCGGCGGTAACAACCAATTGGTCAATGTTAATTTTTAAGCCGCGCTCCTCGATATGATTCAGGTTTATAGAATTTCTGAATTTCTGCAGACCCCATGAGCTACCATAGTGAGTTTCCCCGACCTCAAGAGAATGTTTAGCAGCAGAAATAGCTTTTGAGGGTGAATCGAAATCTGGATCTCCAAGCTCCATATGAATAACATCCCTTCCATTGCTTTCTAATTCAGCTGCAGCCTCCTTTACTTGAAACATCTTTTGTCCTTTTAAAAGATTAGAAACTAATGATAAACGACTATTCATATTTATTTGATTTCAAAAATATCATAATAGTGGACATTTTCTGTTTTCCTTATTTTTACAGCATGGATATTAATATTTGATGAGAAGTTTTTTAAATCTCGGGAAATAAGTCCCTCTTTTCCTTCAACGGTTATCAACACTCTCTTGATATTTTTCCAGTCTATATTGTCTTTGTGTGAAATACTCTTACCAAGAAATTTCATACCATCTTCTTCAGGTAGTCCACTGCAAAGATGATGTGACTTTATATCGTTATTATAAGCCAAAAACTCTGTTGTTGTGCCAGCACCATAAATTAAACCTGGGAGATTGAACCAATCATAAAGGTCTTGCTCAATCTCTCGAGTTATTTCTACGGAAGTTAGTTCATCTAACCTAAAATCTTGAGTGACTTGAGTCCAAAGATCTTTTTCATATAAATAACTCTCACTACTTAATTTATTGTTAGGATTTTGCTTAGTACTCTTCGCATGGTGTTCCAAGAAGTGACCTACTACTCCCACCTCAATACCTTTCTTAATCGCCAAACTATGATAAAGCAGCTCTCCCAATCGATTACTTCCCTCTAAAGGAAATTGATTTAGACTCTTAGAAACTGATGCAGGTATAGCCTGAAAACAGCCAGTCATAGAAGTCCTTGACTCATACTCGAATGGAGTAACTGATGCTACTTTGAGACCTCTATCGATTGCCTCACTTCTTACAATGCCATCGATCGATATTAACCTATATCCTCTATCTTGTATTATTTCTCCTCCAGGGTAGGTCATTGAAAACCCTAGTATCCTATTTTCCTTCCAATGAGCTAGTAAGGCTTGGTCCCATCCTTTCGTGAATAAAACATCATCTGCCACCACCAAAATATCTATTCCCGTCATCTCAGACAAAATATTATTTAAAGTGATCTCTCTGCTTTCGCCTTCCTGAAATAGTTTAAGATCAAATGAGATCTGTGTGTTGAGTCTTAGAGATTCAAGACAATTTTCAATAAATGGTGACTGGTAGCTCTCAATAATACAAATTTTTAACATTAGACAGTCTTTTCTATGAGCCACTGTTTGACTCTTTCAGCTCCTTTTCCATCAATCGGACTTCCATTGAGCCAATCCATTATTTCTTTGCTTGGCTCTTGATATGTATTAATTGCATGAATTAGCGTTTCCCTATCAAGATCCTTAAAATATCCCAAATCAAAACAGGCTGGACTCTTTCTACTAAGCACAGAAGATCCATGCGCATTCTCTATCGAGTGGGTAACAGAGATAACTGGTTTTTTTAAATAAAGGCACTCGGTAATGCTAGATCCAAAAGTAGATATGACAGAGCATGCCCTAGCGATATATTTAACATCGTAATCTTTAACTTTCAGATGTTCATCTTCATTAGGTAAATTATCACGAAAAGAAAAAGATTCCCCAACTAAAAATATTGCATGGATTTTTTGGTCTTTTAATAAATCCCAAAGCCTAAAAAAAACTCCTTCTGGGTCACTACCGCCTGTAGTTACAACCAATGGAAAATCTCTAGTAATTGGCGCTATATTCAATAACTCATCTCTCAAAATAATCCAGTCCCAGCCACTGAGTACACGATACCTTTCCTTTTTATCCAACCAAGGGTCAAGAATTTTTTCGTCTAGATGGGCGGCTGGAAACAGAACTCCATCAGCAGCTTCCATATCATAGGATAGGTTTTCTATTAATAGTAATAGATCGGCATGTCTTTTTAGTTCTGGCAAAAAACCTTTAGAGAATTGTTTTTTAATATCTATTATCCAGATAGCATTTGGAAACTTAGACGTCAATGAAATCATAATCACCTCATCATCAACATCAGAAGGAATTTCGTACACACGAAACCCATGTTGACGAATTTTGTTAATAGAATCACTATGGCGAACTACGTAAAGGATATCAAAGGACTTTCGAAGTTCCTCACCCAGAGCCAGACAACGCATGAGATGTCCATAACCTATTTCATTTGAAGCATCAACGCGAATAATACAAGTCATCATTTAAATTTATCTCAAGACCCAAGATAAAGATCTAAATAGAAATCAACAAAATTTTTTCCATTTGCTTCCCAGTTTTTTTTCATCCTGGAAGGGGGGTCCATTCCTATATCTAGAACCACATATCCTTCTTTTCCAATTATTATATCAAACTTTAGTAGCCAACTTTGCATACCTAAATTCTCACTTAGTTTACTCAATAATTCTAAAATTTTATATTCCTGAAATTGGGGGAAGTCTTCTATTCTTATTGGTTTCGCAGTTTCAAAATCATAAAGTTCATAGCCGTCAGGAAATAAGTTTAGACGCACGCCATGTCCTTTATATGTTTTTTGTAAAATGTAATATTCTCGAAAATAACGGTCAGGGGTCCATTGAATTTCCTGCTTGATAAGACCTGATGATTTGCCAATATATATATGATTGGGATTTTTACTGTAATCGGACTTTAAGTAAAAATCGGTTTCAGCTGAATAGCCACTTAAAGCGCTTTTTAACTCGGTAAGGTTTCTTACATAGCGTGTCTCTGGAATAGCTATTCCATTTTCCTGAAATAAAGGATAAAAAGCTTTTTTATCTAGACAAGCTCTTACATTATCCATGGAGGGGTAAGTAATTCCCAATTGTTTAGATATATAAGAAGCTCCGAGATGAGCAAACTGTGCAGATGCTGTGAATACCATATTAAAATCCTCTGGTCCTTCTCTTGCAATTGCATTGTCTAAGCCATCAAAATCATTATATCCACATATAATTGCAGAATCAGCGATTTTCATACCTGGGGCATCGGGGTTCATATCTGTAGCAACCACAAAAAATCCTCTTTCTTGAAGATTTTCAAGATAAGGAATTTCATTGTAATTACAGCCTAAAAATAAAATCTTTGATTTCATATTTTTTTGAGAGTATCTCTTATAGATTTCATTGGACGCAAACCATCTGAAGGATCGGTCCTCCAACTTCTATCAGGCAGCTCGGAGGCAGAAGGCTTTTTAACTCCTTCACCATCGGCAATTAATCCATGTCTTACTTGTTTGATTACATGGCCTATGTTTTTTGGCAACCAGCAATGACCTGACTCGAATTCTTCGCCAGCACCCTCCAGATCCATGTGAAACTCTACAACTTCCGCACCCCATCTGTTAATTGCTCGATTAATAACACCTGAATCTACCGTATGATCTGACCAACCTACTTTACAACCAAATTCATTTCTTAGTGTTTCAATTGCCGCCAGATTAGCCTCCTCATATGGAGTCGGATATGCAGAAGTACAATGCAGTAATGTTAAGTTTTGGCATCCGTTCCTATTAGTTATTTCAACAGCATGTCGAATCTCGTCCATTGTAGCCATGCCTGTGGAAAGAATAAGCGGTTTTCCGGTTTTTACACAAGCCACGATCAAATCATCCCATAGCAGTTCATAGGAGGCTACTTTGTAAAAATCTACATATTCATCAAGCTCATCAACCGCATCTATATAAAAAGGAGTGCAACTAAACTGAATTCCTTTTTCCTTGCACCGTTGAGATAAAGCTGGCAAAAATTCAATGGGTAGCTCCCATTGTTTCCGTTTAATTGTTTCAGGATTACTTTCGAAAACCTCTTTAGAAAATAACATTTCAGTTTTAAACAATTGAAATTTAACTGCATCGCAACCAATTGCTGCTGATTGATCAATAAATTCCAATGCTCTATCAATACTCTGTGAATGATTTGATGACACCTCGGATATAAAAAACATAAAATTTAGCTCCCAATAAAAAGATTGTTAATTTTGAAGACTAGCCTTTAAGATTTTATCTTCAAGTATTTGCATGGTATTAGCTGTAAAAACTTTATAACCACGATCTGATAGTAAACCATCTCCCTCATTATAGTAAATTGCCGTAGGTTTAACCTTAAGATCAAGCGGGCTTTCGCTGATGCCGACCGCCATCTCGACTGCTAATTTCAAAAAATCAAAGTTAAAAGCTTTTGGATAAAAAGCCTCAATCATTAGATCGCCTCCTATATCGAGATGCACCTCTATCAGTTTCAAATTTTTATTGGAATCCGAGCGGAAAGAAATCATAAAAGCCGAACGCTTAATATTAAACTCTGAAATAATATTATGAGCAATATGATGAGCTTGCTGAGTCCAGTTATTCAAGTCTGAATCGCATGTTTTGTAACCTTTTGCAGATAAAGTCCCATCATTTTTTTCAATATTTATCTCTTCCAAAAGACAAATAGGAAATAGTTGGCCATCATGGACAAAACTTACAAGTGAAAGATCTGGACCTTGAAGAAATTCCTCTAACAAAATTTTATTATTAATCGTATTTTCAGCAGCATATTTAATAGAAGGTCTAATTTTATCTTTTGAACGAATGACGCTAACTCCACTTTTCCCAATTAAGCTTAGAGCAGGCTTAACAACAACAGGTAGCAAATCAATACTCACTGAATTACAGTCGTCGACTTCATAAATTTTGTAATTGGGTATAGGTATATTTTTCTTTGAGCAGGCTATCCGCATTTGATCTTTATTCACCAAACTCTCAGCTGACTCGACTGGCACTCCAGGAAGATTGAAATGTTTGCAAATTTTAGCTGCACTTATAACTGGTGGTCCTGAACTCCTATTTATCACACCGACCCATTTTAATTTGTTACCTAATTTGTCTAATTCTTTGATAATTTGGTCAGCATCATATGTACTTTGACAAATCTTTATATCTACATATCTAAAACTCGGTGCATTCGGATTTTTATCAACTGCAACCACTATATAACCAAGACTTTTTGCTTTAATGATGATTTGTTCTTGTGATTTCCCTGCAGCCAAACAAATGATTGCACTTTTCTTAGGGTTGTAAGCTTTCATAAATTCTTTCTGCTCTAATCCAATCATCTAAAGTGTCTATATCTTGCACCCTCCAATTTGGCAAATGCACTATTGAACTTCTTTCATTAAACCCCTGTGGTTTTTCTTTCCATACTTTAGATGATGCCCAATAAAATTGCCCCGCATCATGAAATACCTCTGGCAAATCCTGTGATCTAGTTGTGTAATGCTCTGGGAAAAGCATCTTGATTCCACCACTATCTATTTTATGAAATGATCTGAATACAGGATAAGAAAAATTAGTGGCTGCTATTATCGAATCCCATTTTCCAGTTTGAATTAATTCAAAACCTTTCTTTAAGTCATCAATTTGAATAAAGGGAGCGGTAGCATAAATACAGCAAACATAATCAATTTTTCTGCCATTATCTTCAAGCCACTTAACTGCATGGCCAACAACTTCATGTGTTCCTGAAAAGTCGTCTGACAACTCTTTTGGACGGATAAATGGCACTTCAGCACCTTGCCCTATAGCCACTCTTGCAATATCATCATCATCAGTTGATACTACAACTTTATCAAATAAATTGCTTTTCATAGCTATCTCAATTGAATACTCAATAATAGGCCTTCCTAAAAAGGGTTTAATATTTTTCTTGGGTATCCTCTTGCTACCGGCCCTTGCTGGAACAATTGCAATATTCATAAAAATCTTTTAGTTGTTTTTCCTTATGTCGTCGAGCCTACAATAGAACATTCATCACCTAATATCTTAATAATATTTGCAATGTCTACTGTGCAGTGTCGAAAGATGTAATCAAGCCATGTTTTTCCAATATGGTCACTTCTGAAACTACTAACTTAATATTCTTTTTAATTTTCTTAGCTATATCAAAAATATTATGTTTTCCATCTGCATATGCTAGAACATCTCTACGTGTCCATGTATTGACAGGCTTTGTTCCTTTTTGGCTAGTTGTAGGATATAAACCATATTTTCCAAGTTGAGGTTCACACTTGACATTTATCTTTGGAAATAATTTCATTTCAAAAGCATCAATGATTGATTTCATTACGTCAAATGAACCATCTAAACCTTCAGCAGTAACAACATCAAAATTGTCTGCACTTGTATGATATTCTGGATATTTAGAATATCTAGTTCTCGAGAATCCGCAAAGAGGTAAATCTATTCCTGGGGCACAATATTGCCTTTCATCAGAGCCCCTTTCTAAGAAAGAGTAGGTTACCGTATTTTTTAGACCAATAAAAGCCGCTTGAATGGCATTATCAGCAAGATTGTTTCCAATTCTAGATTCTACATGACTATATGCACGTTCATCTCCAACACATGAGAGATTAAAACCACAAACAACTTTCTTCTGAAGGTGTTTAACATGCTCACTCAAATACGTTATTGATCCTATAGTTTCTGGAACAAAAACAAATCTATAAGTGTACCTTGGTTTAATATACTGCGACTTTATATATTGCATTAAAGCAGAAGATAGTACAGGGCCTGATAACTCATTATTGGCCATAGATGGGTGGCAAATGTATGTTGAGAAAAAAATCTCCTCGCTACTTTGTCCCTTAATTACCAAGTCAGCAATTTCCATTGTGCCTGGAGATTTTGTTGCATCTATGACAACACGATATTTACCATCTGGTAATTTACGCTTGTCATTCTCAGACATACAAAATCCCCACCTCTCATGATAGTAAGACGTTACGTAAGGTATAACATCTGGCTGATTTGGTTGGGTATAGATGTGTGATAATAATTCAGGCAATAGAATCTCCATATCACATGGAACAGAATATCCCAGTATATGAAGATTGCTCTTTGAGAACTCTGCAAATCTCTTACCAGATTCATGCTCAATATATGCATCGTAAATATTCCACTCATCGGGGATCTCCCAGTCAAACACTTTTGTGCCAGATTTATAGGAATGAATATTTAAATCAGGATTTAAATTTTTCAGATATTCTAATGTCTGTCGCGTTCCATGTCCTGTCAATGATCTTGGATAATCCCACAAGTCTCTCATCCACCTTATCATTTGATTTCCATCTAACATCTAACCACTCCCTCAGAAAAAAACATACTCAGTATCTTGTTTATTTATTAACCTAAAAATCATCATAATGTTTACCACCCCAAAACCTCTGACAACTTTTTAAAATTTCTTATATAGAACATCCTAAGAAGCCTTCTTCTTATTCT
>ENA-OREN01003591-OREN01003591.1-marine-metagenome-genome-assembly--contig:-NODE-3591-length-14335-cov-10.962547_pt1 | contig 14335 bp, 15 predicted proteins | sample MGYA00248624_ERZ508555 | MGnify/ENA primary metagenome ERZ508555 (study PRJEB26222, sample SAMN06267773) | marine metagenome | isolation source: Saanich Inlet, British Columbia, Canada | place...
TATCGTCCATGACGATGACTGAGCCCGCACCAAGCATTGACCCAGCATTTGCTATGCTATCATAGTCCATGTTCATTTGCATAGCCGTCTCTGCTGTTAAGATTGGTGTTGATGAGCCTCCTGGAATAACCGCTTTAAGCTTTCTACCCTCTTTTAGTCCGCCAGCCAATTCTAGTAATTTAGAAAATGGTGTTCCCATCGGAACTTCAAAGTTAGCTGGCTTCTTAACATTACCAGTCACGGAGAAACATTTCGTTCCTCCAGAATTTTCAACTCCCAAGTCGGCAAACCACTGGCCACCTTTTGAAAGAATCTCAGGCACTGAAGCAAAAGTTTCAGTATTGTTAATGGTAGTAGGTTTGCCATAAAGTCCTACATTAGCAGGGAAAGGGGGTTTAAATCTCGGCTGGCCTTTTTTGCCCTCAAGAGACTCAAGTAAAGCTGTTTCCTCTCCGCAAATGTATGCGCCAGCCCCAAGATGAGTATATAAATCAAAAGACACAGAACTGCCTTTAAGGTTCTTTCCAAGTAAGCCTGCCTCATAAGCATCTTTCAAGCCCTCTTCAAAGCGATAATAAGGCTCCATAAATTCGCCTCGGATATAGTTATAGCCAACTGATGCATTCATTACAAATCCAGCAATCGCCATACCCTCAATGACAGAGTGAGGATTGTATCTAAGAATATCTCGGTCATGACAGGTGCCTGGCTCACCTTCATCGGAGTTACAAACAACGTACTTCTGACCCTCTTGATTTCGCGGCATAAAACTCCACTTCAAACCAGTCGGGAAGCCAGCACCGCCTCGCCCTCTCAGTCCTGAGATTTTTAATTCTGTAATAACTTCATCTGGCGTTATTTCACCATTAAGAATTTTGCGCCAAACTTTGTAACCACCTTGGGCTTCATAAGTAGCAAGACTTGCTGGATTCTCTTTATCTATGTTCTTAAAGCAAACTTCATTCATTTTAAATCTTCCAAAATTTTATCTAGTTTATTTGTTGTTAGATGTTCATGATATTGGTCACCAATCTGACACATTGGGCCGCCGACACAAGCGCCCAAACATTCAACTTTCTTGACACTAACTAAACCATCTTTGCTAACCTGCCCCGTCTTAACTTCGAGCTTATCTTCTAAGTAGGAGATCAGCTCATCTGATCCATTGAGCATGCAAGAGATGTTATGACAGAATCTAATGACATGTTTTCCGACAGGCTTATGGTTATAGTTTTCATAAAATGTTGCAACTTCTTGAACACTAATTGCTGGCATGTCTAAGTAGTCAGCAACAGCCTGCATTAAGTCACCATTTAAGCTACCACCGTTCTCTTTTTGAACAATTGTTAAAGCTTGCATTACTGCAGAACTACCGCGACCTTCTGGATATTTAGAAACCCAAAGATCAATCTCTTTTTTTGCTTGTTCAGAAATCATCTATCTACCTCACCAAAAACAATATCTTGAGAGCCAATAATGGTCACAACATCAGATAGCATATGACCCTTAGACATCTCATCCATTGCTGCCAGATGCGCAAAGCCAGGGGCTCTAATCTTAACTCTGTATGGCTTGTTTGCTCCATCTGAGACTAGGTAAACACCAAATTCGCCTTTTGGCGCTTCCACTGCTGTGTAGGCTTCTCCCTCAGGCAAGCAATAGCCTTCAGTAAATAATTTAAAGTGATGAATCAGTGACTCCATATCATCCTTCATGTCTTCTCTGTTTGGCGGCGTTACTTTGTGATCATCAGACATCACCGGTCCAGAGTTAGCTTTAAGCCAAGCAACACACTGATTAATGATGTGAGTTGATTGGCGCATTTCTTCCATTCTGACTAGATATCGATCATAGCAATCACCAGTCACGCCCACAGGAACATCAAAATCTAATTTATCATAAACTGAATAAGGCTCGTTTTTACGAATATCCCACTCAACTCCAGAGCCTCTGAGCATTGCTCCAGTAAAACCAAGCTGCATCGCTCTCTCGGGAGAAACTACTGCTATATTGACGAGTCTTTGTTTCCAGATTCTGTTATCAGTTAATAAATCTGCGTACTGCTTGATACTTGCTGGGAACTTATTTGCAAAGTCTTCAATAAAGTCAAGGAGTGAGCCTTGACGGTTTTCGTTAATCTCTTTGAGCTTTTCTTTCGATCTTAACTTGGAATCAAGATACTGTGGCATCGAGTCAGGTAAGTCTCTGTAGACTCCGCCTGGTCTATAATAAGTCGCGTGCATCCTTGATCCACTGACGGCTTCATAGCAATCAATCAACGTTTCACGCTCACGAAAGGCATATAAAAACACGCTCATCGCTCCAACATCTAAAGCATGAGTTCCAATCCACATCAAGTGATTCATTATTCGAGTAATTTCATCAAACATGACTCTAATGTATTCAGCACGCTCTGGCACCTTAAGTCCAAGCATTTTTTCTATACTCATCACATAGGCGTGCTCATTACACATCATCGATACATAATCAAGGCGATCCATGTAACCAATGGATTGGTTATATGGCTTAGATTCAGCTAATTTTTCAGTACCGCGATGTAAAAGTCCAATATGAGGGTCTGCTCTTTCAACGACCTCACCATCCAGCTCTAGAATAAGCCTTAGGACTCCATGAGCAGCAGGGTGCTGAGGACCAAAGTTAAGCGTGTAATTTTTCATTTCTGACATACTTACTTCCTTATCACTCTTGGAACATTAACATTTGGTTCAATACTCACAGGCTCATAAACTACTCTTCCCAGCTGTTCATCGTATCTCATTTCAACTTCACCAATCATTGGGAAATCTTTCCTGAGAGGATGGCCCACGAAACCATAATCAGTCAGAATTCTTCTAAGGTCATTATGGTTCTCAAATAAAATTCCAAACAAATCAAAAGCCTCTCTTTCAAACCAATCCGCACAATTCCAAATTTTTGTCACTGATTGAATCATCAAATTGTCAGCAGAAAGTACTGCTTTGACTCTAAGTCTCTGGTTACTTGAAACTGATAAAAGATGGTAAACAACACCAAAGCGCTGCTCTTTTTGAGTGGTTGATTTTTGTGCTTGTCGAGCCCTTCCAAAACCTGAAGAGCTTGCGTTTCCATTCCAGTCAGATTCACCATAAGTCAAATAATCAATGCCACAAAGATCAATCAAAATTTCAAATTTAAATTCGTCTTTGAGCTTCTGACATACTTCGACAACATCTTCACTCTTAATAACAAGAGTAAGTTCATCATAAGCTTCTGTCACATTTTTTTTACCAAAGGCTTTGGATAATTTTTGCTTTAATTCTTTCATAATTTAGGTTCGTGCTATCGTGTTGGTTCTTCGGATTTTGTCTTGTAACTGAAGAATTCCGTATAACAGCGCCTCGGCTGTTGGAGGGCATCCTGGAACATAGACGTCAACAGGGACAATGCGATCACACCCTCTAACTACAGCATAAGAGTAATGATAGTATCCACCACCATTAGCACAGGAGCCCATCGATAAGACATACTTTGGCTCTGGCATTTGGTCATAGACCTTCCTTAGAGCAGGAGCCATCTTGTTCGTGAGTGTTCCAGCCACGATCATTAAGTCTGACTGACGAGGGGTTGGTCTAAAAACTATACCAAAACGATCAAGGTCGTACCGTGATGAGCCAGCCTCCATCATCTCTACAGCACAGCATGCGAGACCAAAAGTCATTGGCCAGAGTGAGCCTGTCCTTGCCCAGTTGATAACTTTGTCAAGGGATGTGGTAACAAAGCCTTCTTTCATTAAGCCTTCAATAGCCATAATTAATCCTCATTATTCCCACTCTAAAGCCCCTTTTTTCCACTCAAAGATAAAGCCAACCACTAGAAGCAATAAAAATATAGACATTGCAACAAAACCAAACCAACCTAACTTAGCTTGAACCACTGCCCAAGGGATGAAAAAGGCCACCTCGAGATCAAAAAGCACAAACAAAATAGCCACGAGATAGTATCGTATATTGAAGTGCATACGTGAGTCATCAAAAGCTGGAAATCCACACTCAAACTGTGAGTTTTTTTCTTCACCAGGATCACTTGGACCCAAAAGATAGCCTACGACTGTAAGGCCTACTCCAAAAGCAATTCCTAGGAAAATAAATACGATAATTGGTAAATAATTTTCGAGCATTGTTTATCCTCAACTAAACAGCGAAATATTATATCAAATTAATCGTAAAACAGCCAGTTAAAAAGTGTTTAATTAACTGGATAAGGTATTAAATTAAAGTTGCGTACCGCCCACAGTTAGTATGTCAACTTTGAGGCTGGGTTGTCCAACTCCCACTGGAACACTTTGCCCATCTTTGCCACACACTCCAATGCCAGGATCTAATTGCAGATCATCGCCCACCATAGAGATTTGATGAAGCACTTCATCACCTGCTCCAATTAATGTAGCACCCTTTATGGGTGTTGTAATTTGTCCATTTTTGATCAGATAAGCTTCGTTTGCTGAAAAAACAAATTTTCCTGAAGTAATATCAACTTGACCACCATCAAAGTTTTTAGCGTAAATCCCATCTTCTACTGACATGACCATATCATCAAACTTATCATTTCCATTAAGCATATAAGTGTTAGTCATTCTAGGCATTGGAATGTGTGCATAAGATTCACGCCTTCCATTTCCAGTACTTGGCTTGTTCATTAATCGGCCATTCATTTTGTCCATCATGTAACCTTTTAGAACTCCTTTCTCGATTAGTGTTGTCTCTTGAGTGGGTGTCCCCTCATCATCAATTGTTAGGCTACCTCTTCTATTTTCAATAGTTCCATTATCAACAATAGTACATTTTTCACTGGCTACTTTTTCACCTATTTTTCCACTAAATACAGAGCTACCCTTTCTATTAAAGTCTCCTTCTAACCCATGCCCAATTGCTTCATGCAACAAAACACCAGGCCAACCAGATCCAAGGATTACTGGCATCTTTCCTGCCGGCGCATCATTAGAATCAAGCGCCACAAGAGCCAAGCGGATTGCCTCTTTGGTATAAACTTCAGCTAATGAGTTTTCAGCAAAATAACTGTAGTCATATCGTCCACCACCACCACTTGAGGCCTGCTCCACTCTTCCGTTATGCTCGACAATAACTGAAACGCTGACTCTCACCATTGGCCTGCAGTCAATCTCGTATACACCATCAGTCGAAGCTATCAAAACTTCAGTGTAGGCTCCAGAGAGTGAAGCAGTAACTTGAACCACTTTAGGTTCTTTCCTTGCCATAGTGTTAATTTGTCTCAAGAGGTCAACTTTTTGCTTTGAGGTCAGACTATCAAGGGGGCTGATTGCAGAATATTTAGAAGGATATCGAGCACTCTTTAGAATTATAGGTGATGAGTTTGACTTATTAGTGGATATACCTTTAGCAAAATCCACTGCACCCTGAATTGCCTTCATATTTAGGTCATCTGAATAAGAAAATCCAGTTTTGTCACCTGATATACATCTTGCTCCAACACCATGACTTATATTATAAGATCCATCCTTTACTATCCCTTCATCAAGAACCCAAGACTCTGCAACGGAGTGTTGAAAATATAAATCAGAGTAATCTGAACCAGTGCCTGTTAGGGAACTCAGTAGATTGTATATTTCAACCTCACTAATTTTGTGATCATTAAGTAATTGATTAATCATAAAACTTTAACTCCATCTAATTTTTCAATAATGGGCTCAGACCATGGACCAGAAATAACAAAAGTAATCTCAACAGTATTATCTAAAAGTCCACTCATTACTTCACCATCAAAAAGCATTTTATCTGCAGCCCAAACTCCAAAACCAGCAAGGCCTCCTCCGGCCAAATAAGTAGCTAAAGGTATTGTATTCGCAATTGCTGGCTGAACGTTTGCTGCTAAATTATAGTCTCTTTTAATTAAATCAACTGTTCCAGTTAATTCAATATCACTCTCTTCACTCTCTACTAGAAAATAGTCCACTTTTGCAACTCCATTATTAAATAACAACTTTGCATTGATTTGGTCATAAACATAGCCTGCCTCTCTCACTTCACTTCTAGTCAACCTAAACCGATTTGCAATGGTCTCTAGATTAATAAATGAAATCAATTTAAAAAGATTTGGGTCTTGGTTTGTGAAAACTCCCTCAGCAACATCAGCCTGCATGTAACCAGTTATATTTTGCGGGTCGACCTTCCATGGCTCACAATCACAATATAGCCTTAAATCGACACTGAATCCACCGCCTATGACTGGTTCATTAACTCCAAATTTATTCAAAAAACTTGATAGATTATCGCTTGATGCTTTTGCTCTTAGCGCGGTTCTTCCATTCAGCCAGCTACCATTAAAGATTAAATCTTGATCACTGAGCCCAATATTTTCAAAGACCAAATTTTTGATTTCCATCACATCATCATGATTAATGAGATCGGCCTCAAAATTTGGGACTCTTTTGTTATTAACTTTTGAGTCTTTGAGAGATAGATGCATACTCGGAAAAATTGAAGGTGATAGTTTCCAATCATCTATATTATTAAGGCTTGAAACATTGAGGTCCTTGAGATTAATAATATACTTGCCATTATTATCAATCAATAAATTCACATCAGCATATAAATCCTCAGATTTCATAATACTGCTCCATTCATCAGCCGAGCGTTTAGTTATGAAGGCATCAATTGAAGTACTTAAATGCGTTAACTTAACTTTTAAACTAGAATTTTCCTCATCAATCCATTCTTTAGGGTTTAATGATATTTGAAAAAACTCACCGCCAATTAACCCCTTACCTTTTGTTCTAACGAGACCATCTTTAAAAGAGATTTGAGAATTAAACCCATCAACATTGAGTTCTCCATCAAAAAGTCTCAGAGAGTTCTCAGATGCAAACATGTTAAATGTTAATTGTGGCTTTTGCTCAGAATTTTTTTGAAGTGGAACAACTAAGTTAACATTTCCCCAAAGCTTTCCATCTAGTTCAAACTCATCAAGGTAGGCTTTAATTTTATCTGAGACTGCGGTGTCTCTAATAAACTGCTCAACTTTTTTACTGTTTGAATCGAATCTAGCATTAAGTGATAATTTTGCATCTGGCTTGTTAAAATCTCTTGTGGTTATGCTCAGGTAGCTTAAATCGATGTCCTCAACGCTGGCTTGATTTCCTACAATCCTCAAATAGTCGTTTGAAAAAGTCACTTTTGCATTAATGTCATTAATTGCGGGCCAATTGGGGTTTGCATTAATGGTTGCTTTTGAGAGATTTGCAGACAATTTTGTATTTGGAGCCTCAATCTCTCCAGACATATTAAAACGAGTTGTCAACATAATATCTGTCAAAAATCCATCTTTTAAAACTTCATCTATCCATCGAGCTCCCTCTGAATCTGAAAGCGACTCTGGTATATTTTGATTAATTTTTGACACCTCTATCTGATCGATATAACTCTCAAATTCTAGAAAAACCTGATCTTGTTGATTAAAAATCTTGACCTGCGCTGAAAGATTAAAATCTTCATTTTGAAGGGAAAAGGGTATTACAGCAACACGCTCTTCTCTTGCTTTTGCAACATCAATACTTGTATTAATGTTGACCATACTGCCCAGCTTTGGAACTTGAGAAGTACTGAAGATGGACTGATCCCTCATAGAAAGGCTAATCTTTTGCTTATTCCTCTTTAACTCTATTGGTGCAAGGTCAAGTGACTGCTGGCCAATAAGTTGAGTTCTATTGATAGAAAGTGATTGAAGTGCTAATAAACCAGATACTCCTATGTTAGATAAGACTGATTCTGCATTCATTATTCCAACATAATCATCAATATTTGACGTGTCAATCAACAACTCATTTACATCAATGTGTCCCGGTATCTCAATACCTTTATAGAGAGCCATAAGGTCAACATTCCATCTTAAAACATCAACCTTAGCAATTGGCTTCATTCCGTCTGAGCTAATTTGAAGTTCTTTAACTGCTAAAAAAAGTTCATTGTCCTGAAATTCAAGAGATATTTTTTCAATCCGAACATCTAAGCCACTGATTGCAGAAAGACGATTTTCAAACTGGCCCTTGATTGTCTGCGGAAACATAATAAGGAAGGCAACGATTGCCAAAACAGCAAGAGCCATGATTGCTGTCACCCAAGTACTAATCTTTAGAATATTAAGGCTTCTTAGGAGGGTTTTTTTTAGCATATTTTTGTTGCATTCAACTGCAAGATATTATAACCAAATGTATAATATTGCGGAATTTAATCTAATCGAAGGGAAGATGCTATGAGTCAAGGTACTTCAGGTTCTACAAAACTAATGCTAATCGTTTGGGCGCTTGCCATGATATTCATTGGCTTTAAAGCGCTTAACGCTCCAAGTGGGGATTCATCACATACTGAAACTTTGGTTGACAATACTGTATTAGAAAGAATCAAACCAGTGGGTGAAGTTCGCATTGATACTGTTACTCAAGTTGCATCTGTGGAAATCGTTGAAACAGCAGAGCGTTCAGGAGAAGAAATTTATAACAGCAAATGTGCTGGCTGTCATACATCTGGAGTCATGGGCGCGCCTAAATACGCCTCTTTAGCAGACTGGTCATCAAGAATTGATCTTGGCCTCGATAAACTCACTGCCTCAGCAATAGCAGGTAAGGGTGGCATGCCAGCAAGAGGAACCTGTATGGACTGTTCTGATAATGAAATCAAGGTTACAGTTCAATATATGTTGGACAGCTTAGAATAAAGTAGCTTAATGACTTAAGGGTTTAAAGACGCCCAAGTCTCTATTTTTTTCGACATCGCTCCACGGCAAAACTCTTCCATTCATTGCCACATAGACGCCGGGCTCTAATAGCTGAAGAGAACCTAAAGCACACCCAAAATTAAACAATGCATCCGAATTATTCACAGCATAGGGGACCATCGAGCCAAACAAAACAATTGTCTTGTTGATTCCTTTTTCCCCTAAAAGTTTTGCTGTATCGCACATTGTATCTGTTCCATGGGTTATTAAGATCAACTCCTCGTCACATTTTTCACAGCCATCTATAATTAATTGGCGATCAGACTCGACCATATCTAAACTATCGATAAGCAGAAGCTCCTCTGGAATGAGATCAACTTCGATTCTGGCTCTCTTGATCATTTCTGGAAAATGCGTCTTATCAAATTCTAGTTCGCCATTGGACTGATTATAAAATTTGTCAATGGTTCCGCCTGTAATCAGTAGTTTTACTTTCATAAAAACACCCTATCTAAATGACTTAAAATACTAATTATAACTTCTCTGTCCAAAAATATCAGTACCAACTCTAACTAGGTTTGCACCATTCTCAATTGCAATCTCAAGGTCAGAGGACATACCCATTGAGAGCGAGTCAAGATTAGGATATTTCGAGATTAAATGTTTCATTTCAGCAAAACTATTTTGTGAATTTTCAGGCTTTGGTATTGTCATAAACCCCCTCAAAGATAGATTAGGGAGCTTCTCTATTTCCTCTACAAGCTCTCCAACCTTTTCAATATTGACTCCTGACTTAGTCTCCTCTTTGTCCACATTCACCTGAATCAAAATTTTTAAGGCCCCTAAAGCAGGATTACGTTGTTCACTCAGACGCTTTGCAATTTTTATTCTGTCAACACTATGCACCCAATCAAAGTTATCCGCTATTGAGCTTGTTTTGTTTGATTGGATAGGTCCTATGAAATGCCAAGTCAATCCACTTCCCTTAAAAAAATTAATTTTTTCAATAGATTCCTGAAGATAGTTTTCTCCAAAATGAACTTGGCCAGCTTCAACAGCCTCTTGAATTTCTGAAGGTGATCTGGTTTTACTCACAGCGATTAGCTCTACCTTCTGGCTACCTTGAACTGAATCAATTCTAGATTTAACCTGTTTTAAGTTATCCGAAATCATTAAAGACTGATTGAGCTTCAAAAACTGGACCATCGACACAAACCCTTTTCATTGCTGGCCCATTCTCTGTCTGAACCTCAACAACACATCCAGCACAACCACCAACAGCGCAGGCCATAAACTCCTCTAAAGAAACTTGGCATGGGATACTATATTCATTCGCCAACTTTGAAACGGCTTCAAGCATTGGATGCGGACCACATGTGTATATTTCGACACTGCTCAAGTCCTCAGAAGAGAGACTATCTAAAAAATCTTTAGCCAGACCAGTGACATAGCCCTGATAAACACCCTCATATTTTTGAAGACTCGCTAAGCCGCAGGGTATCCCCCACTCTTCTAACAAAGGCATGGTATGAAATTTAGAGGAATGATAGCCATTCAATTTGCTCTCTGAAGCATCAAATGGAAAGGGCACTTCAGAGCCTAATATGACGTAGGGTTTAAAAAAGGAATTACCTTTTAACTCTTGCGCCATTGCAATAATTGGGGGCATACCAACACCACCCCCAATCAACAGTGGAATTTTGTTTTCAGTCATCTCAAAGCCGTTTCCAATGGGTCCAATGACTGAAACAATATCACCAATTTTTCGTTCTGCAAGTTGCCTAGTTCCCTCACCCACAATTTTGTATAGAAGATCAAACGTCCCGTTATCTCTATCAACCGACATAACTGAAATGGGCCTTCGCATTGCTAGCTGGCCTGAGACAGAAAGGTGAACAAATTGACCAGGGCGGGTAGCCTTTGCAATTTCTTGTGACTCTAGAGTGAGAATATATTGATCAGCTTCAAACTTATAGTGCGCCAAAATCTGGCAATCATTTACACTGATAGTATCCCTATTTGTTTTAGCCATTTGTTGTGATAAGGGTTCCGACGCCTGAATCAGTAAAGACCTCTAAAAGAACGGCATGTGAGACTCTCCCATCAATGATATGACTTGTTTGAACTCCATTTTCAACTGCAGATAAAGCACAACCAATCTTTGGCAGCATGCCGCCATGAATTGTACCATTCTTAATCAGCTCCTTAACCGTAGCTGAGCTCATTCCAGTCATTAGCTCTCCTTGGTCATCCAAAAGACCAGCTGTATTCGTTAATAGAATTAATTTTTCGGCATTAAGAGACTCTGCAATAGCGCCCGCAACCAAGTCAGCGTTGATATTATAGGAGAATCCATCTTTTCCAACACCTATCGGAGCAATGACAGGGATGAAGTCTCCTTGTAATAATAAATTAATAACTGAAACATCAATCTGGTCAACTTGGCCAACATGACCTAAATCAATAATTTCCGAGGTAGGTTCAATTTCTGTTTTAAGTTTTTTTGCGGTGATAAGTCTGCCATCTTTTCCGGTGAGGCCAATAGAATTTCCACCGTGCTGATGGATAAGATTCACAATTTCTTTATTAACAAGTCCGCCAAGTACCATCTCAACAACATCCATTGTTTCGCTGTCAGTGACGCGCATACCATCAATAAACTCACTATTTTTACCAAGTTTTTTAAGAGTATCACCAATTTGAGGCCCTCCACCATGAACCACAATAGGGTTCATTCCAACAGACTTCATAAGAACAATGTCCCTAGCAAAACTAGATTTTAGTTTTTCATCTACCATGGCGTTTCCACCATATTTAATAACAATTGTCTTGCCCTTAAATCTTTGGATGTAGGGTAGGGACTCAGTTAGGACGTCCGCAATTTTATGAGAGCTCATATCAATCTAACTTTACAAAACTTGCGAGTATTTTAACAGCCATGAGGCCTAATGACAGGCTTTACCTAATTTTTTTAATCGCCAATAGTTATAAGGCCAAGGTGTTATGAAGCCAAAAAATAATGAAATGGGAAGGACCCAAAGAACAAATTTAGCGCCTCCAGTAAGCAAGTAATCGACTAGATTCATTGCAATCTCCATTGAAATCATAGAAATCAAACTCATACCCAATGCCGTCTTGATAGCAACGTTAAGTGCAATCGATTGACGCATTAGAATGAAAGTCTCTAGAATGATGCTCGTGATGATTCCATTTACCATGGCTAACGCAAAAATATTAATTGTTGGCCAGCCACTATCTTGCAATAGTGCAATTGTTCCAAAATCACCAATCGCGCATCCTACTAAACACCATTTAGTGTTATGTGCGCTTTTTTTCCAAGTATGCTTGCAAGACCAAGAAATAGTATTCATCAAAGTTTTAAACGGACAATATAATGGGTGTATTTTATAGTTAATTCATTAAATGAACGATTTATTATAAGAATATTGCCTGGAGGTCATTAAGAAAGCTGTAACCTTTTTGTGTGGGTATTATTTTATGAGCCTGTACATCCAATAAACCCAGATTCTCTGCTTCTCTCATTTGCTCTCTTAACACTTTAACAGGTTGACCTGTTCTAGATTCATAAAGGTTAGGGTCAAAGCCACCAATTAACCTTAAACTGTTTAGCATGAATTCGAATGACAAGTTTTCTATAAGCGTAACACTTGATGTTTGATTGTTATTTTTAACTGACAATAAATAGTCTCTGGGTGACTTCATTTTCAAAGTTCTCACTATTTCATTTGCTGCCATATTTGTTATCTTTCCATGAGCTCCAGCACCAATCCCAATGTAATCACCAAATTCCCAATAATTCATATTATGCTTTGATGGTAAGGTGCTATATGCCGAAATTTCATACTGATGAAACCCTCTTTGATTCAAAAGTTCTGACCCCCTTTCGCCAATCTTCCAAATATCCTCATCTGAAGGAAGGTTGGGAGGGAACTTAGAGAATAATGTATTTGGCTCAAGGGTTAGCTGATAAAAAGAGATATGACTTGGATTTAAGGAGATAGCACTTGTGACATCATTCATACATTCTTCAATACTTTGTCCCTTTAGGCCATACATTAAATCAATATTTAAATTATCAAAACCTACATTTTGAGCCTTTACAATTGCATCTTGTGCCTCCTTGCCACTATGAATTCTCCCCAAAAATTTTAGCTGCTCATCATTGAAAGATTGAACTCCAATTGATAGTCGATTAATTCCAATATTTCTATATTCAAAAAACCTATCAACTTCAAACGTTCCAGGATTTGCTTCTAGCGTAATTTCTATATTTGATGAAAACTCTAATCTTTCATTTAGTCCAGCAAATAAGTCAGTAATGTTCTTAATGCTCATTAAACTTGGAGTTCCTCCTCCAATAAAAATAGAGTTTATTTTTCTCTGTTGAACGTAATCTAAATCTCCATCTAAATCCTTCAAAAGAGCTTGAATGTATCCATCTTCTATCTCACTATCATGAGAATTGAAGTCACAGTATGGACATTTTTTTAAACACCATGGGTAGTGAATATAGAGCGAAAGTGGAGGTAACTTGAGTAAATTATTCAATAGGTAATAACCCTGCTAATAAGGCTCTCAGCGCAAGTCCTCGATGTGATATTCTATTTTTTGTTTCAGGATTAAGTTGAGCAGAGCTGCAGTCATATTCCTTTAAATAAAATATTGGGTCATAGCCAAAGCCATTTGACCCAATGGGTCTTCTTAGAATTTCACCGTGCCATCGTCTCTCAATAATGACCGGGTTTGGATCTTGAGCTTCCCTAATGAATACCATTGCGCAACAAAAATTAGCCTTGCGATTACTGTGATTCTTCATATTCAACAAAAGCTTATTTACATTTTCTTCATCAGTTGCGACTTCTCTAGCATATCTAGCCGAGTAAATACCTGGCTCACCATCCAGCGCTTCGACCTCTAGGCCTGAGTCATCAGCCAAGGCGGGTAGTTTAGTTTGTAATGATGCATTCCTTGCTTTTATTAATGCATTCTCAATAAAAGAACTGCCAGTCTCAGGAATTTCCTTAACCTGCAAATCTTTTTGTGAGACAACACTATAATGCCCTTTTAGCATGGCGTTTAATTCTCTTACCTTTCCAGGGTTGCCTGTTGCAAGGATAATTTTTTTCATCGTGTATAATAATTTTGAACTAAAAGATGGAGGCAACATGACCCAAGATGAATTAAAAAATGAGGTTGCTAAAGCTGCGCTTAAGTATGTTGTTCCTGAAACTATTATAGGCGTTGGCACAGGATCAACAGCAAATTTTTTTATTGATCAACTAGCAACAATCAAGGACTCTATAAAGGGTACTGTTGCAAGCTCTATTGAAACAGCAAATCGACTTAAAAGTCATGGTATTGATGTTTTTGACCTAAATGAAGTCAGTGAGATTTCAGTTTATATCGATGGTGCTGATGAGTCAGACCACGACCTTAACCTTATTAAAGGTGGTGGAGGCGCATTGACCCGTGAAAAAATTGTAGCTGCAACTTCTAAACAATTTGTTTGCATAGCTGATGATTCAAAGCTTGTTGATGTTTTGGGTAAATTTCCTTTACCAATTGAAGTGATTCCTATGGCCTCAAA
>ENA-OREN01003594-OREN01003594.1-marine-metagenome-genome-assembly--contig:-NODE-3594-length-14314-cov-4.945213_pt1 | contig 14314 bp, 8 predicted proteins | sample MGYA00248624_ERZ508555 | MGnify/ENA primary metagenome ERZ508555 (study PRJEB26222, sample SAMN06267773) | marine metagenome | isolation source: Saanich Inlet, British Columbia, Canada | place...
GCATCAGGGTCAGTTATTGAACGATCCACGTGACTTTCCGCAGCAAAATGAACTACTGCTTGATGCCCAGGCAAAGACGCCTCCACAGCGCTTCGGTCACAAATGTCACCATGTATGAAAGAAAAACGAGGATTGTTTTCCAGGTCGACGAGGTTGGCTCGATTGCCGGCATAGGTAAGCGCATCAAATGCTGTTACATCGTCATCTGTGGTGTCAAGTACATGACGGACATAATTGGATCCGATAAAACCAGCGGCTCCGGTAACAAAAAGTTTCATGACTACTTCCGCAAATCAATGTGAGGTTGCCTACCTGGATCAAGATTGCCCCGAAGGGGGTTGGCCTGATCCCGAGGAGAAAGAATAGGTTCAGCGACTCCCCAGTCAGCGTCGATATCTGGGTCATTCCATGCAACCCCAAGTTCGTCAGCAGGGTTGTAGTAGCCATCAACAAGGTAAGTGATGGTCATGTCGGTAAGAGCGGCAAATCCGTGGGCCACTCCGGGTGGAATGTAAATGCCACCGTGGTTATGGGTGCCATTGGAGCGAGCGCCGAGATCAGTGCAAATGGTTGCACCGTCGGTAGGGGAACCTTGACGTAAATCATGAAGCACTACCCGAGCAGCGCCGAAAGGAACGTACCAATAGTCGGCTTGGTGCAAGTGGTAATGGAGGCCAACCAAACTATTAGCTTGACGATCAGCTCTGTTGCCTTGAATCATCTCTCGGCCTTTAGGAAACCATTCTCGCCGCCAGGTTTCAACAAAAATTCCACGCTCATCGCTATAAACTTCAGGCGTCACAAAAGTGACGCCGTCAATGACCTCAGATGGAGTAAGTGTTGGCATAAGAGTCCTAACGGAGTTCAACGATGGAATCATCGCCCAGCATTAAAGAAGTAGTTGTAGCAGAAGTTGTACCTGTAACACTACTAGACCGACCAAGGAGTGAAGAAGTGATACGGCCAGCCATACTAATTGAACAGTTTTTCAAAAGAACCGAATCATCTAAGGTAGTCGATGAGAGTACGCAACCGTCGCCGATAGAGGCGTAGGGGCCTATTTGGCAGTTTTCAATCGTAACGTTTTCGCCGATCACCACTGGCCCAGTTATCGTTGATCCAGCGATTGAACTTTGGCGGCCAACCTGGACTGGGCCGTTGATGACAGAGTTCGAACTAATACTGGCTTCATCGTTAATAGATGAATTAATGGTGCCAAGTACAAGTCGGTTGCACTCTAACAAAGGGTCTTTTTTGCCGGTGTCGATCCACCAACCTTCTAAAATGTCATGGTCAACAGCAAGGCCTTGTTCGATAAGCCATTGGATAGCGTCGGTAATTTCAAGCTCGCCACGAGCAGAGGGCACGATGGAGGCAACTGCTTGGTGTATGACCGCAGTAAAAAGATAAACCCCAACAAGGGCTAAATCAGATGGCGGATTCTCTGGTTTTTCTACCAAGCCGGTTACGTGACCGGCGTCGTTAACGACTGCTACCCCGAAAGACGATGGGTTGGCTACTTTCTTCAACAAAATACGGCAGTCTAATTCGCTATTTGTACGCTTATTTTTAAAATCTTTGACGAGGTCTCTAAGATTTTGCTCGAGCATGTTGTCACCGAGGTACATGACAAAGTCATCATTACCTAAAAAATCCTGGGCAATGAGCACGCAATGGGCAAGACCGAGAGGTTCATGTTGTGGGATATAAGAAATGGTGATTCCCCATTGAGAACCGTTACCGACAACTTGACGTACTTCGGTGCCAGTTTCCCCAGTAATAATCCCTATTTCGGAAATGCCTGCCTCGACAAGACCTTCAATACCGTAGAAAAGGATGGGTTTGTTGGCGATGGGCACGAGTTGTTTAGCGCTGGTATGGGTGAGTGGGCGTAGGCGGGTGCCGCTGCCGCCTGCCAAAATCAGAGCTTTCATTGGATGTCGTTCCGTTTAGACTTCAATTCACTGGCCAAAAACCTAGTTGGTGGCTGCCATCTTGGCAATCTTATGGTAGATATGATGGCAGTTACCCATACTAGTAATCCCAGAATAATAAGGCTTATTTGTCTTGATAAGTCTGGGTCTGCGTAGTGGGTGGTGAATGAATACTCCCCGGCCTCAAGCATCCAGGAACGAAATACTCCATCATGTTCAATCAGACGTACTCGAGGGTCGTCTGAACTCCAGTTTGGATAGTTAAGTTCGTTTTCAATAAAAACGGTTACGTGCTCAAGGTTGACTTGGTAATCGATTGATTCTTGTCCGTAGCGGGTTGTTTGAATGCGATCAGTCATCGTCCACGAAGACTGATCAGAGAGTTCTTGTTGCGAGGGACAGGAACTCTCGTTGCAGCCAATGGTCCAAGCAGTCCAAGGAAGAAGGAAGGCTTCCAAGGAGGGAGGGTCAGTCACCATTTGCCAATAAGGCTTAATCATAAAACCACCGTAGTTAGCGGCATTATAATGTAGGCCAAGTAATCCTAAGGAATCTCTGGGTGTTCCGTGGGCGCGACTTGCAAGGTCTACAGAAGGAGGAAGACGTGCAGGCCGTTGTGTCGGTGGGTTCTGAAGAACGTTGTCCAGGATGGCTGCTGCATGGTCGCGTTTTTCAAGGTCTGCCTCAGCGTAACGAACCACCCAGGTTCGTTGACCGCTAGAATGTATCATTGTATCTAGGTGATTGGAACGAATCCCATCGGCTATCAAGAGAGCGATTAGGGCCAAAACGAGTAAGCCAACTCGCGGAGTGGTTAAGCGTTTTGGTAGTTCGGTTAAAGCAAGGGTGGCTAAAAGAGAGATAACAACTAGTTTTAAAATGCCAGGTGGGGTTGGGGAAAGGTCCCAGCCAAGCCAAACGCCCCAAGACAAGAGTGCGATTAGTGAAAGAACGGCTGGCCGTCGACGAGACCCGGGGCTTAGAAGGGTTTGCCACCCTAAAAGAGAAAAGAAGATAATTGCAATGGCAGCAATGACCTTTCCTTCAATAGCTGAGAATCGGCCGGGGAAGAGAGGGGAAAGCTTGCCCAACATTAAATTTCCCAAGAAAGCGTTTTTCGGGGCGATGGTTAAGAAAAGGCCGTAAAACCCAGTAACAATAACTGCGAGGTTAGGCCGCAAATGCTTCTTAGTGACTCCGGCTAAACCAACAAGAATAGGAATGCCGACTCCCCAAGAATATATAACTCGGTCGTGAATGGCAACTGAATCGAGAAAAAGGCCAAGAAAGTCTATAGAGCTAAACGCTGTATCTGCTCGGACAGCGAAAGTCGGCGGATGTGGCCGATATAAAAGGCCAGCAGAGCCTTGAGAGAGGTAAGCCAACCAAGCCCCCAGAAGCATTAAGAAGCCAGACAAGAGGAAAGTGAAGACCTTAAGTAAGGTTTGTTTGGTAACGACTTTCCGGTGTTGGAAGAGTTCAACGCTGAGGTATAGGGCTGCTGCTTGTGCCAGAGAAGTAACAAAAGACGGGTAGGCACCGGTACCAAGGGCATAAATGATGAATGGCAAAAAGGACAATCGTTTCCAGTCGGGCGATGACCGGGGAAAGGTAATTGACCAAAAAAGCCAAGGAGTGAGAGCGAACCCTCTAACGGTTTCTGCATGTTGGGCCTGAGCGAAAAAGCCACCGAAAAAGAGAAACGCTATTCCGGCAGCCAGAGCCCACCGCCAGCGAAAAAGATGGGCTCTAGTGAGAGCTACCATGCCGAGCCCGCCACCGGCTACAAAAAGAACTTGAATCTTTGCCAACATGTTGAGTGTAAGACTCACATCCAGAAGACCGAGAACCCACCAAAGTGGAAACCAAAGGCTAGATAAATTAAACGGTGAGAGAGGAATACCGCTCCCCACAAAGGAAGTCCAAGTTGGCCAGTCACCGTTTCCGATGGACTGGGAAACAAAAGCTGGGCCCGTAGTACTGACACTATAAAAATCCCAAGGAAAAGCTGCCCCAGAAAATACTTGCGGGAAAAAACTAAGAGATGCCACCAGGATCATGGCGGCTGAAGATGCTGTTTTGGGAAAACGTTGACCAGCCAAGCACACAAATCGGGCAAAATAGCGGAGGCGAGCGACAAAGTACAAGGTTAAGACCAGTGTGACCGGGTGGAGAAGGGAATTTCGATCCAGTCAGGACCACGCAGTTTGAAGCGTAGAAGATTACCGCGAATGATGGTGTCTGATGAATAATCGTAGACATCAAACATGTATTCAAAGGGCGAATCTTTAATGTATTGATAACTAACGAGGAGCCCTGGGGAGTTAATTCGCCCTTGTCTCATGTTGCTTATAGAAAGGCAAGGAAATTGGAGGACGAGCCTCGGGGAGATCCAAGCCTGATTTCCGTAGTGACCTTCGTCAAGAATTGCTTGTAAGTTTAATTTTCCTGCTGCGACACGAAAGTTTGCCAGGCCAAGCCAACTAGTTGTTTGGCGATCAATTCCGATTGCTCGTACAGCATTCCACTTTCCTGAAAGCCCCGCTTCAAGGGTTTGCCATCGGACAGTGTCTAAAGAAACACCGGAATCGTTTGAACTGAAGTCGGTTACTTCTCCTCCGCTCAAGATTCCGTATTGGAGTTCGATTTGGTTTGCTGTGGGTCCATCATCTGGGGTAATCCGGCCAACTGCTTCAAAGTAAAGGCGTTCGCTTCCGCTGGGGATGAAGTACCAAGGAGTGGCAAACCACCCGGTGGCTTCTTCTTCCATCTCTAAGTGGTAAGTACCAAACGACGCCCCAGAAGCATTCGGCGCACCTGCAATGGAGTTGGTCGCTTTATTGGGTGCTTGAATGGTGGCCAAAGTTTGTGTGGAGTTTGGAAGATAAACGGAAGGTGTTTCAAAATCAGTGATTTCTTGAAGAACGGAAGCAAGGTTGGGGTCGTGATAGCCAAGGGTGGCCGGAAGACCACATGGGCTTAAGCCAGCAGCTCCCCAGAGTCCTTGGCGTGGGGTTGACCATTCGGTTTGATGAGCGCCGTTCCATGTCAGGGCTCCCGTGAAAACTAAGGAAGAAATCAAAATGAGATAAGCCGCAGGTTTAGTAAAAGCACTTGGAGTGAGTTGTATGTTTTTTCGTTTTGAGGCAACTTTGATGGCTATCAACAACAAAAAGATAAATAATGCGATTTGGTTCAAGGGGAGAACGGCATTGATGCCATCAAAAACTTTTTGTACTCCACCGGGGGCGTACATTTTTTCACGAAACCATGCAATGACGAGGTCGGTGCTTGTGACGACAAGAAACAAGACAGGGAGCAAACGGGCGGTGTCTAAGAGCAATTTTTGAGGCTGAAGGGAGATTCTACTGATCGCCGCCCATATGAGGAGGGCCAGTAAAAAGAAAAATAAGGTTTGGCTGAATGTTTGGTAGAGAATGATTGCCGAGAGAGCGGTAAATAAAGAAGTGCTTAATTTTCTTCCTAACCACGCTATTTTCCCGATGGTTCCCACAAAAGAGAGAGCAGTAGCCATTCCCATCCAGGACCAAATTGATGGTACAAAATCATAAGCATTAGGATTAGCAGTCATAAATATGAAAATAGACAGGGCGGCAAAACGTAGAGCAGAAAAAAGATGTTGCCGATCAGAGTGGAGGGCAGAGCGGTAGATCTCTACCGCTAGCCCAGCGGCAAGAAAGGGGACAAGGGCGCCAAAGTGCCAAGGCCATTTACTCGGGGTAAGAAAGAGTAGAAGGTAGCCAATGAGAAGAGTGCGAGAAATAAGGTCGAGTGCTGCGTGATCGTCTTTTCTGGGGCGGGTCATGTGGAGGATGATCACTACGAAACCAAGAAGCACGGTAAAGAGTCGTACCGGACTGTTGTAGGGAACATGACGAAAAAGAATATCGTAGCGAGTGAACTCGTCAGTCCAATCAAGTTGGTGGTAATTGGAACCCAGTTGAGCCATAGCTTCGCGATTAGCCGACCAGAGCGATAGATCAGTGTCTACAAAAACGAAAAGAACAAATACGCTGAATGAAACCGCTAAGGCAGAAAAAGGAACTTTCCAAGAGAGGCTTCGCTGACTAAAAAGGCTTTCAAGGACGCTGGGGAGAATGACAATTAGTGGAGCGAGAGTTATCACTCCGCTGGTATGGATAGTGATGGCCAGCGCAGAGAAAAAACACCCAACCACTAAAGAAGTGGGAGAGTGGTTGCTTTGGAAGCGTAGAGCGGCGACGAGGACAAACACTGACAGTAAAGCGACCAGAGGTTCAGGGCGAAGGGTAATTTGCCAAGCAGCTGCACCAAGGACGTACGTACCGCCAAAGGCCCACCAAGAAATACTTGGTTTTGTGCCAAGAATGGGAGAAAGAACATGGCGAAGAATAATCCAACCACCCATTGAAGCTAAAAGCGCTGGCACGCGGAGCCACCAGACGTTACGTGAGACAGCGGCAAAGCCCAAATAGATCATGTCGTGTAACCAACCCAAGGGAACGAAAGTATTGAATTTTTCAAAATACTGTGGAAAAATTCCGGACCCTGTCCACTGAGTCGCGGTGGTTAGCACCCACCCATCGTCGTAGTTGGTTTCACCTAAGGCCATGAGAGAAATTAAGGAAAAGAAAATAAAGAAGTCAACGGGCCGCAGAGAAGGGTTCCGCAAAGACTTGAAAAGGCGTTTACCCGGCTGAAGAAACGAGGGGCGCAACAGTATCCATAAAACGGAGAGTAAAAGAGTAAAGGCAGCGAACCAAAGCATGTATTGGCTTGTTGACGGACTGCTTCCGTGTATTTCTGTCGTTAGCTCAACAGAAACTTTGCCCTCCTGAACTAACTCAAAAGGGGCAACGAGCGAAGAGACAACAGGCATCACCTCGGTTTGTCCGGAAGACAATGCCACGGTATTCAGTATGAGGGCCCAATCAATTTCGCTAAGATGAAGAGAGCCGTTACATGAAGTGTTGGCTGGCCAAGGTTGTTCGGTGAGCAGAGAAGAACCAACCCATACGCGAAGGCTTGTGCCCTCTCTTTCAATGAGTAAACCGCCGGTGTGTTCAGGGTGAAGAGAGGTTTTAAACACAAGGCCTTCGTTTAAAAAACAATCGAAGGAAACATCAAGAGAAACAGGACGGTGTGCAACAAGCAGAAGTTCTGTACCCGCTACTTCTTGACTTCCGTAAGTGCTGCTGTCAAGAAGGGCTTCATTCGACGGCCATAAGTATGTTGTAGATTCATGTTCACTGGAACTAAGAGCAGAGGCAGCGGCAAAAAGCGCGGTAAGAATAGAGAGGACCAAAAGTAAAGACCATCGATCTTGAACCCATTTGAGTTTATGCATCGTTACACTCTTTCGGCTCTTCCCTCAAGATCAAATTTGATCTGAGGCAGGAATAGAGCGTCCGAGTCCTTGATAGTGAATACCGGCAGCTGCCCATTTGTCCATATCCAAAATGTTGCGGAAATCGATAACATGGGTAATGCCTGAGGCGGCTACCTCTGTAGGGTCAATTTCGTTGAATTGCGGCCACTCAGTAGCAACGACCAAGAGACGAGCACCCTGACAAGATTCCAGAGCAGTTGCTGAGGTGGTATGCCCGTGGGAAGAACCATTGACTTTTGGATCAAAGACTTGGATAGGGATACCTCGGTCTCGTAAATGGTCAGCGATGGTTAATGCTGGTGAGTAACGGACGTCATCAGTGCCGGCTTTAAATGCCAAGCCCCATTGTGCAAGTCGGGGGCCAAGGTCAAACTCTTGCATAGTTTCAATAATTATGCGAAGGCACCGATCAAGTTGGGTGTCGTTGGCCGTTCGGGCTACCTCAACGAGGGACAACGGTTTTCCAGCACTTCGCGCAAATGCAGTAAAGGCAAGAGTGTCTTTAGGGAGACAACTCCCGCCCCAGCCTGGGCCCGGCTTCATGAATGAAGGCCCAATTCGAGCATCAAGACCGACGGAGGCCAAAACGCTGGTTATGTCGGCTTCCGTAACTTTGCAGAGAGCAGCAACTTCGTTGAAATAAGAAAGGCGAGTCGCTAAATAAGAGTTAGCAACATATTTACCAAGTTCAGCGGATGTGCAGTCAGTGACAATAATTGGGGCGTTTAATGGTTTATGAAGCGTAGCGAGGACTTGAGCAGCCTCTGGGCTGTATGAACCGATGAGAACCCGATCAGGGAACCGGAAATCTCGAATAGCGTTTCCTTCGCTAAGGAACTCTGGATTAGAAACAACGAAAACGCCACGTGGCTTAAGCCGTTCGGTAAGTTCTTTGCCCCAACCGATGGGAGCGGTTGACTTGGTGACGACAATTGTCCCAGGCTCCCAAATGGACTCAAGTTCGGCTACCACCGATCGCACCGCACTCATATCGGGTTCATCGTTGAGCCCTGCTGGGGTAGGAAGGCAAAGAAAAACTATTTTTGCTCCTGCTACCGCTTCAACATTCGAGGTAGTCACTTTAAGGTTCCCCGAAGAGATCGCCTTGGTTAGGATCTCGGTTAGACCGGGCTCGTAAAAGGGGGCAATACACTCTCTTAGCGATTCCACCCGATCAGGATCACGGTCACTGCAGGTAACTTGATGCCCCATGTCGGCTAGCACGACTGCTGCTGTGACGCCAACAAACCCGGAACCAATTACGGCAATGGTGAACTGTTCTGTTTCCATAAGTTATTTCCTGTGTTTGAAATTAGGTGGGGTATTGCGAAAAGAAAAGCTTACTTAGTGGGGGTTTCGAGCCGAGAGCCAAGATTTTGAAAATCTAGATTGACGGTTGAAACTACCGGCGATCGTTTACCTGTTTTCAAAAGGGGCACGGAGTCAACCTCATTCAGAGTGATAATGGTTTCTTCACCCACATAGTTTCGAAGTTCAGACAGAAGAGATTGTAGGCTTTCTTCAGAGAATTGTTCACCACGTACATAGTCAAGATTGAAAGCGCCAGGGACTGACTGATTGATCTGAAACATGCGCAGAATACTGCCACGGTCTTTGAAGAAGTGGGCGAAGAAAGTGCCGGGAAGCCAAGTGCCGTTACCGCAATGTACAATGGCTTGAGTTCGGCCTTCTATCCGACCTATGCGTGAAAGGTCTCGACCGCAGGGACAAGTTCCTTGCTCTACTGCAACGGCGAGATCGCCTATACGGTAGCGAATAATGGGCATGCCGAAGAGGCTTAAGTCAGTGATGACTACTTCGCCTACCTCTCCGGGTTGGGCTGGGCGGCCGTCCACGATTAGCTCCACCAAGTAACTTTCATCCATTACGTGGTGATCGGTTCCTTCAACACATTCGTAAGCGATTCCGGAGAACTCACGGCTGCCGTATTTGTCAAATACTTGGGTAGAAAACCCTTCTTCGATGAGTTTTCGTGACCCATCAGGAAGAGCCTGGGCGGAGGACATCATGGCTTGTGGAGAAAAATCAGCTGAACCGCCGCTTTCAATATAAGCAGCAAGAAAGTTTAACGACTCGGCGTAGCCGTCAACCAGTTTCGGTCGATGCTTACGAATGGTGTCAACAAATTTCTCTAGATTTTCAGGATTTAATTCAAAAGCAGGGATAAAGAGGCGCCGCATGAACCAAGCATCAATGTGCTCGCGAATGATTTGGCTTCGGCTCATGCCAAGTGTTTGATGCCAGAGCCGAGCCTGTCGATCTCCGAAACGCCAACCGGTCCATTCAAGGGCTCGGAGGGTGGTGGCCATTCTGAGTTCCAGTTGATGCCGGTCAGCAAACAAAGTGAAAGGTTCACCAGTTGAACCACTGGTTGTTACTTTTAGTAACTGGCTTTTTGGTACGTTGTCAGCCAGCATGTCGTCGCCGTTTCCGCGGACGTCGTTTTTTGAAAGCATCGGGAGCTGGGCAATGTCGCTAATTGTTCGTATGTCTGTAGGTGAGATATTTAGTTCGTCAAATCGTTTTCGGTAATAAACTGAATGATTATAGGCTTGATCAACGATTCGACGAAGTTTGACTGACTGCAAATCGTCAAGTTCCTCACGGTTGAAACGGTCGGTTTGGTGCAGTTCTAGATGGAGTCGCCGAGCTCTACGAGTAATCATCCACTTGTGTAACGGCATGGTGGAGAAGAAAAGCTCATACCAAATGCGGCGCCAGCCTCTATAGGGGTGAGGGTAAGAAGAAGTTTTGGGGGAAGGAAAAGTGTTGCTTACCGTACGAAGGTTAGTGAAAGACCGGAACTCTCGGTGGGCTCTCGGAAGGTCTAGGAGGACCTCCGCCGAGACGAGGAAAGAACGGCCATCTAAAAATGAATGACCAGCAACACGTTTTTCAAAAGGGCATTTTACTTCAGCTACGGCATACCCGCGAGAGCGAGCAGAAACACCAATAAAGGTTTGGGGGTGCCGGTAAGGCCCTTGGAAGGTGACGATGTCATTGAGGATTCTTAACGGCGCTACAATAAAACCCGATTTACTGTCAGCGGCTTTTTGTCGGAAGGTTAAGTTCAGTGTTTTATTCAAAACACGTGAGAGCAAAGAACGCAGCCAAGGCACTTCGTCAACTGGTTCGCGTACAGCCTGGACAAGATCCACGCCAGTTTTATTTAATTCGTTAAGAAGAGCGAGAATATCTTCGGGGCGGTTTTGAAAGTCAGCATCGATAAGACAGGCTAAACGACCCGAAGCGCTAGCGAGGCCTGATCGCCATGCGGGAGCAATGCCTGAGTTCTGTTCATGCTGTATGCCTTTAACTAACGAAGACGCTGCTGAAAGAGAAGTAATGCATTCCCAAGTTGAATCGGTGCTGCCGTCGTCAATAAAAACCAACTCAACAGTTTTATTGGTGGGTTCAAAAACGCGATAAATTTCTTGAGCAAAGTTTCGAACGTTGTTTTCTTCATTGAAACAAGGAATGACTACTGAAAGGTCCGGCGAAGAAGGTGTCACTGGCTTATTTTCCATTCCCAGAATTGCCGTAGGCCATCGTGCAAACTTGTTTCCGGCTCCCACGCAAAAGTTCGCCGGCAATGGGTATTATCGCCAACCCGGGAGGACCTATGCGTCCAATCAGCAGGGATGAATTTCGGCTCTAATTTAGATCCTGCTGTTTCTTGCATTAAATCGGTGAGAGCGTTAATAGTAATTGCTGCACCGTTTCCGATATTTACTAGCGCACCGTCGTTTTCGTTTTGGTGGAGTTGGAGGAGGGCTTTTACTACATCGTCAATGAAAATATAATCAAGCGATTGTTCACCGTCACCGTTGATGGTTGGTTGTTCGCCCCGGGCTAAACGCTCAAAGTTCGACTGAATAACCGATTTGTACCCTCCTTCCGCATATTGGTCGGGGCCGTAGACGAAAAAAAGTCGGGCAACGGCCCAGCGTTGATTATGGTCTCGTTGGGCAACGCGGAGAAGATTTTCGCCTGCCACTTTAGATAATCCATACATGGTGGGTGGGGTTAGTACGTCATCTTCAGCCATAGGTAGAGGCCCCATTGACCCATAGGCGTAAAGCGATGAAGTGAAAACAACCTTTGGATTGCCAACTTTGGCGGCGCCTTCAAGGAGGCGGTGCATCCCCAAAATGTTTACGTTTAGTACTTTTTCTGGAGTGGATTTGGAGGAGTTATATTTTTCTGCTGCAAGATGAAATATTCCGTCACTTCCTGCGCATACTTGAGCAAAATCGTCAACGGTCATATCGCCAAGATCAGCATTGATTCGTTCACATGAAGGGTTTACCCGACTCCAATCACCAGAACGCTCATTATCTATGCCAACTACGTCTACGCCGTCGTCAAGAAGGCGTTGAACTAATTTGGAGCCGATAAACCCGGCGGCTCCGGTGACTATTGCTCGTTTCATGGGTGGCTGTCATTTCATTAGATGTTTGGTATTTGAAGAAGTAACTCTTTGAGTATACGACGGTATATAAAGAGAGGCAAGGGGGCCGGATTCAGTAGCTGAGCTGTTTTTGATGCCATGCTACTTGCTGGGCGATCCCTGTAGGTAGGTCAATGCTTGGGGTCCAATTTAAATATTTTTCGGCTTGAGAAATATCTGCACCTGTTTTATCTGGGTCACCGGGAGGTCGCGGAACTTTGTTAGTTGCTATAGAGGCACCGACAAGATCTTCGATTTGATCAATGACGTATTGCAAAGAAGCCATTGATCCACCGCCAATGTTGAATGACGAGCCAGCGGCGACGTCAGCCTCAGCGGCCAGCATGTTGGCTCGAACAGCGTCACTGATGAAGGTAAAATCGCGAATTTGGCTTCCGTCACCATTCAGTTGAAATACATCGCCATTCAACGCACAATTTATGAGGCGGTGATGAGCCATATCTGGCCGCTGGCGTGGGCCGTAAACCGTAAAATAACGAAGAGAAACCGTGGAGAGTCCAAAATTTGTTCCATAAAGTGTTGTGAGATGCTCGGCGGCAAGTTTCGTTACCCCATAAGGGCTTACTGGCTTTGGTAAAGCAGATTCGGAGGTTGGATAGGTTGTGGCACTTCCATAGAGGGAGGAACTTGATGAATATACGAATCTTTTAACCGAAATATCGCGACATGCTTCAAGCAGGCGCTGGGTGGCGGTGACGTTCCAGTCCACGTACTCTCTAAATCCTTCTCCCCAAGAAGCACGTACTCCGGGCTGTCCTGCAAGGTGGAAAACTGTGTCTTCGGGGGAAAGAAAATCTTGTAGTACAGCAGAAGTTAAATCAGCAGTTATAAGTTCGAAGTGTTCGGAGCTAAGGGCCCCAGCGAGATTCTTTCGCTTTGCCTCCGGGTTGTAATAGTCGGTGAAGGCATCAATCCCAGTCACTTTATGACCAGCCTCCAGAAGTGAGTCGGCCAAGGTGCTCCCGATGAAACCAGCAACACCAGTTACCACTGTACGCATGGAAGTCTCCAAACCTTGAATATAAAGTTTCCTTACAGGGCAATTAGTCTTACTATCTTACCTAAAACTGCTCTCAAATCCTAAAAGTTAATGTACTACTCAACCACGGCGACCACGTCGCCGCCACCTACCGAGTCGCCTACGGCGATGCGTACCTCGGTAACCGTGCCGGCTTTTTCGGCGGCGATGCTGTTTTCCATCTTCATGGCTTCCAACACACAAATCGGGTCGCCGGCTTCCACCGTGTCGCCCACCTCGACCAGTATTTTGACAATTGTGCCTTGCATGGGCACGGTCACTTGACCGCTACCGCTGCCTCCGCTGCCCCCAGAACGGCTTTGGCGACGTCGAGGAGCACCGGCCACTTGAGCGGCCGATGGGTCGGGAACCCACATGCTGACCGCAAAACGTTTACCGTCAACTTCTACGGACATTTCTCGTTTAACCGTCGGTTGGTCTAGGTCGGCTGGGGCTTCGCCCTTGTCGGCTTTGACCTCAGAAAGGTCCAGCGTTTCTTCAACCCACTTGGTGGAATGCGTGCCTGCCTGAAAATCTTCATGAGACAAAATAGCGATGTCAGCGGGAATAGTGGTAGCCACCCCGGTGATTTCAAGTTCGTCTAAGGCTCGCAAAGTACGGCGAATGGCCGTGTCTCGGTCGGCGCCCCATACCACCAACTTGCCAATCAAGTTGTCGTAAAACTGGCTGACCTCGTCGCCGGCTTGGTAACCGGCATCAAAGCGCACCCCGAAACCGTCAGGAAGTTTCATAGAATTTATGCGTCCCGGGGAAGGCAAAAAAGCACCGCCCGCAGGGTCTTCGGCGTTGATGCGCACCTCAATGGCATGACCTCTAATGGCCACCTCGTCTTGAGTGAAAGTCAGCGGCTCGCCAGAGGCCATCAGAAGTTGTTGCTCGACAAGGTCCAGGCCGGTCACCAGCTCGGTTACCGGGTGCTCTACCTGAAGGCGAGTGTTCATCTCTAGGTAATGGAAAGCCCCGTCTTCGTACAAAAACTCCACCGTGCCAGCATTGGTGTAGCCACAACCCAAAGCCACCTTGACCGCCGCTTCACCCATGGCCCGGCGGACATCATCGGGCAGGTCAGGAGCAGGGGCCTCTTCAATGAGTTTTTGGTGACGGCGTTGGGCCGAACAGTCACGGTCACCGAGATAAACGGCATGGCCATGCTGATCGGCCAGAATTTGAATCTCAATGTGGCGAGGGGCGGTTAAATAGCGCTCCATGTAGATTTCGTCTCGACCAAAATAGGACAACGATTCGCGCTGAGCGGACTCAATGGATTCTTCAATCTTGTCTTCACTGGGCACCACCTTCATGCCTCGGCCGCCGCCTCCGAAAGCGGCTTTAATGGCAATGGGGTAACCGTGCTCCTGGCCAAATGCCTTTACCTGAGCCGGGTCGGTAATGAAATCAGTAGTGCCGGGCACGCTATGCACCCCAACCTTTTCGGCTGCTAAACGGGCGCTAATCTTGTC
>ENA-OREN01003601-OREN01003601.1-marine-metagenome-genome-assembly--contig:-NODE-3601-length-14288-cov-8.529590_pt1 | contig 14288 bp, 13 predicted proteins | sample MGYA00248624_ERZ508555 | MGnify/ENA primary metagenome ERZ508555 (study PRJEB26222, sample SAMN06267773) | marine metagenome | isolation source: Saanich Inlet, British Columbia, Canada | place...
ATTCGATATGAATGAGTAAAATAAAAATCAGCTAAATATGGCAGACCTTCAAATAAACCTTTTTTTTCACTAAAATGTAATGAATTAAAACCTACATGTGGTATTTTTCTTCCACCTACTTCTGTTGATGTAAATCGCTCTACCTGGTTGGGCAATAGTCCAAGACCATCTGTCTCACCGCCCTCTGTACTGTGAGACCCTAGTAGCTGCATACCTAAACAAATTCCTAATATCTTAGTTCCTTTATTAGCAACTGCATCAATAATTGCCTCGTCAATATTACGATCTCTAAGAGACTCCATTCCATTCCGAAAAGAACCTACTCCTGGTAGAATTAAAGCAGATGATTTTAATACTTCTTCTGGATCTGCAACAAGCTCCACTTTAGCCCCAAGATACTTAAATGCACTCATCACAGACCAGGTGTTACCCATACCGTAGTCGATCACTGTAATTTTTGGTGTGCTCACTATTTAACTACAAAAAGAGGCTTCCACCTTCCATTAACTTTCTCAAATAAATCTTTATTAACCCATTTATCTAGAACAGCATTAAATTCATCCATTGTCATTTTATAATAATCAAGATAAATCTCAATATATTCTTCTGGATATTCGCCGTCATAAACCTTTACTAAATTAACAGCCTGCTCCCGTGTCATTGCATCTCTTCTTATTTCTATATCAACATCTTGTGATGCTCTACCAAATCCTAACTTTAAATATTTCATATATTGATGCAATGGGACAAGCGATTGATCACATTGCGCAAAATTCGTAAAAGTTCCGCTACTATTTTCTTTTGCCTCCTGAAGGCCGCAATGTTCTTTTGCAACAAGATAGTTTTTATAAGAATCCCATGGTTCAAAATATCCCATGTGAGTCATGAATAATTCCTTGTGTTTAATTTGATCTTTTTCAGGTAAAGAAAACCAAAACAATTCTTTTTTATTCAAGTCAGATTTATTAATAATCTTGTCATAACCCCCTTCAAAGTAAGCACGTCTCATATACTCAACATCAAATATGGCTCTATTTTTATTTTCTGAAGATCCTCCATATTCTATCTCTCCATCTTCACCATAAAAAATTAAAGGTATATCGTATTTCAATGCAATATTTGTAACAACACTAAATATAGAAACTAACCAGCCATAATAAGGGAAACCCATTTCTATAAAGCCAATCTTATTAAGAACAGACATGGCATTCTTGTTGGGGGTTATGTGAATATGGTCGTAGCCACTTTCAACAAAATTAATAATATTTACTCTACCAATCTCCGACTCTAAAGGCGGCCTAGAGGTTATTGTCAATGGATTCATCCCATATTTGTGTTTTAAAATATATGCAACATACGAACCATCTTTGCCTCCACTGACAGGAACAATACAATCATAACCTCCGTCATCTTTTCTATACTTGTTTAACAATACTTTTAATTCTTTTTCCCTTTCTGACCAATCCAATACTTTTTTTTCTTCCATCCATTGACAAGCATTACACCAACCTTTTTCGTCAAATGTAATTCTAGGTCTAGTTGACATGTTGAGGCAGTTTTTACACCAAAATACTTTTTCTCTCATAGCACTAATACCTTTTATTACTTAAATTTAAAGAATCCAACCGTCATCAATAATAATATTCTGACCGTTGACATATTGTGACATGTTTGAAAGTAGATATATAATAGTACCATCTAAATCTTGCGCATCCATCATTCCTTTGCTTGAACATGTGGAATTATATTTATCAAGAAAAACTTCTGGCTGATTATCTAATATCCCTCCAGGGCTTATACAATTTACTCTGATATTTTGACCCTTACAATACTTGGCAAGATACCTTGTTATAGATATAACTCCAGATTTTATCGCACTATATTCGATAGGTGAAACCATTGAAGTTTCTTCATAATGATTAAATTTAGGCGCAACCACACCTTGGATTGACGCAACATGTATCAAATTACCAAAGCCCTGTTTTCTAAAAAATGAAATTAATCGTTGTGAAAACAGAATAGCGCCACCTAATTGATTAAATAAATCATCTTTAAGCTCCTTCGCTTTCAACTCTTCAAACTTTGTTCCCCACTGTTCTGAACGCGGATAAGCACAATGAATTGCAGAATCAATTTTTCCAAAATGGTTTTTACCTAACTCTAAAAATTTATCAATAGAATTTGTATCTGATGTATCTAGTTTAATAAAAAAAACATTATCCTTACCAAGTTCACTTTGAATACTTACTCCTCTGTCACTAGATATATCTCCAATAATAACCTTGCCTCCATTTTCAATAATAGCTTTAGAAAAGGCTGTCCCAATTAATCCTGCACCACCTGTAATTGCTATTACATTATCTTTCAACATTTATTTTCTCCTGTTTTTTTTTCATTAACATCTTTGCTATTTCAAAATCTATCTCATCATCAATATCAACTGCTCGCTCTTTTGGAATTATTACAGCTTTTACCTTGCCATCAAAAATTTTATTGTTATTTTTTATAAAATCTGGACGGGAAACATATGCAACCGTTGTCATGTCATATGCCAACGGCACATCTTGCCTTCTTGAATAATCTTCTTTACTTTCATTCAATAACTTGATATAACTATTTTCTTCAGTGACCATATTGAAATATGGACTTCTTGATGTATCAGTCATTGTTACAACAACATCTGTTTGCTTATCCAGTAGGTTCAAGCAATTAATCACATCACTTTTATTACGCAATGGTGATGTAGTTGGTAAAGACACAAAGCGGTCAAAATACTCCCCCTTGCTTTCCAGCCACTCAATAGCATGCAACCACGCTAACCATTCTGGAGAATCATCCTGTGCAAGTTCGGTTGGACGGTTGATGATTTCTGCACCATACTTAATACCAACATCAGCGATATCTTGATCATCTGTTGAAACAAATATACGTGACACTTCAACAATATCCTGTGCAACCATTATAGAATGCGCCAATAATGGCTTACCATCTAAAATACGGATGTTTTTACCTGGCACGCCTTTCGACCCTCCTCTAGCAAATATAAATGCAAATGTCTTCATAAAGTTGTTTTAGATCCGCTTATGGATGCATAACGTACTGCATCAATCAATTCCATAACATTAATCCCATCCTCTACTGTTACTATTGGGTTTTTATCATTTTCTATACAATCAATAAATACCTCTAATTGAGTACGATAGATAGAATCTCGCTCATTATCATATTCATAACTAAGTGTCTTTTCATTAATTGCCTTCCAGGTTACATTTTTTTGAATTGCATCCCAGATTAACTCACCTTCTGTTGTTATAACTTTACATTTTCTTGTTAAATAACGTCGATTAAAGTCAATTTGCACCACAATAGGGTAACCCTGTTTACTTGTTATCAATAAATCAGCTTGATCCTCTACATTAATATCTAATGTTTCACTATTTTTTATCTGTGCCTGCACATCAGTTGGTTTACCAAAAAACCAATGTAGATAATCCAACTCATGACTCAACTCTAACAGCACTCCGCCGCCTAATTCAGGCAATGCTGAAACTGTCCTTCGATAATCTTGATCGGGCCTCCAATCAGGAAGGTAAGAACCGCACTCAATCCTAGCGTGCAAAATTGTACCCTTTATTTTTTTACTTAGCCAGCTCTTAAATTTTATCGCGCCAAGGTCATAACGAAAAACATAGCCAACCATAGCCGTTACATCATTTTCATTTACAATATTTAACAACTTTTCCACTCTATCTAATGTATGTGACAATGGTTTTTCTATAAGTAAATGTACGCCATTCTTCGCTAACTCTAGAGATTGATCTAAATGTAGCGTTGCAGGCGATGATACAATAGCAGCTTGAATACCCTCCTTAATTGCATCACCAATGGAATACACTGTCTTTGTAGCTAATTTTTCCTCATCGCATGAGTCGCCATGTCCAGAACGCACTACAATAACTTCAATATCTGACCTGATCTCTGATATCAGCCTAAGATGTCTTCGACCTATGCTTCCCAATCCTATAATTGCCAAGCGTTTTATATTCATGATATATCTATAATTTCTTTATTGGCTTTTTCATATTCTTCTATTCTCCCTATATCTAACCAATATTCATGTATTGGAAATACACTGATTTTTTCTCCTTTCTCAATTTGGGTTTCAAAAAAATTTGGCATATCAATATATGAATTACCATCAATATAGTTAATTATTTTTGGTTCTAATATATAAATTCCAGCATTAACAAAGAATTTATGTGTTGGCTTTTCTTTGATACTAGTGACATACTGATTTTCAATATCTACAACTCCATAAGGAACCTGAAAATCATATTCTCTAATACACATAGTTGCCAGACCACCATGTTCATTATGAAAATTTAATAAATTTTCGAAATTCACTTTAGTTAGAAGATCGCCATTCATCATTATAATTGGTAGTTTAATAATATTATCTGGTAGTAATCCAATCGATCCAGCTGTACCCAATGGATTGTCCTCATGCAGGTATTCAATCGTAACACTCCAATTAGATCCATCACCAAAATGATCACGGATCATCTCTGCTTTGTAGTGAGTTGAAATATAAAAGTTATGAAACCCCGCATCAATAAATCGACTTATAATAGTTTCTAATATGGGACGATTACCAACATTTAATAGTGGCTTTGGTTTTTCATCTGTCAATGGTCGTAGTCTTGTACCAAAACCACCTGCCATAAGAAATACTGGATTATCATATTTTTTATTTTCGAGCAGATGGTGCAGTGTTTCCAGTCCAACAAGAACTCCATCACTATTCACTAGAGGAATATGTAGTAATGCCTTACTCTTCATCATTGACATAACTAAATCAGATGAGTCTGACATTAATGCAGTTGATGGCGAATCGTTCATTATCTTTTTTACAATGCAATCCATAGTAATATGGTCAATCAGTGACCGACGAATATCACCATCTGTCACTGTTCCTAACAACCTTCTATTTTCATCAACTACCAATGCAATTCTCGCCCCACCAGAATGCAACACTCGAATGGCAGTTTCTATAGTATCTGTCGGCTTTAATAGTATTTTTATCCAATCTTTCATTCTAAATCACCTTCATTAAAAGTGCTCATTTTTCTAATTTTATCTTCAAGATTAGATACTCTACTGATTAATTGTAAAATCATAGAATCTGAATTGTTTACAAAGCGCTGACCAACACTAAAATTTATTTTACGTTCCTGTCTGGAGGCAAAGTAAACTTTAGTCAACTTAATTGTAGAATCACCAGTTTTCACAATAAAATTATCAGAATTCTTACCAACAATAGTGCCAGGTGTATCAATATATGAAGGGGAATTTTCAATAATTGAAGATTCTTCAATTATTACTTCTTGTTTGTTATATAGTGCTCTTGCACAAGGTGCTGGTTTGCTAATACCGCGAATAAAATTAAAAATTCTTCTACTTGACCAGCTCCAATCAATCCACTCATCTCCGTCTCTTCGATAGCCACAATAAAACCCTACAGGGTGTTTGTCAACCTGTTTTATCCTTATCACACTATTATTTTCAATTTTTAATACCGCCTTATAAAGTAGGTCTGCACACAGAATTATTGCCCTGTTAAGCAATGTAGCATAGTTATCTTGATCTGTAATTAGTTCTACTGATTGTTCTATAATGTCACCAGTATCTACACCCTCGTCAATATAATGTACCGTTACTCCAAAAGATTTTGCGTCATTTATAAGCGCCCAGTTTAAAATATTCCTCCCCCTATAAAAAGGAAGTTCACCTGCATGACAGTTAATAAAGCCTAATGGTGCCACCTTTAAAATTTCACTCTTTAATATTTGATTAAATGACATTGAGATGAATAGATCTGCATTATATTGCTGCAAAGACTTAATAGAATCCTGGTGATTTATATTTTTAAAGAGTAAAAAATCGACCGATAATTTATCTGCCCATTCTTTCAATACCGGATCTTGTGTGTCATATCTAGGCACAATAAAGCAAATTTCAAAATAATCACACTTAACCAGTTTTTCTAACGCCAAATGAGACCATGGCCCATCTGCAAAATAACCAATTTTCACTTAACCACCTCGTCTTCACCGAAATTATCTTTTGCAGTTTCTCCTAACATATGCCAATACTGCATCGGACTAATGCCTATCCCTGGTCTTTTAATTGTTATATTGTCTTTAGTAAATTTTTCACCTTTTTTAATATTTCTTGTAGTAGTTAGGCTTTTTCTTGCAATTGGCTTATTTTTTAATTCTGATGGCATTGGTACTTTCATACCGTCTCCCATTGCTTGCTCTACAGCTCTAATTGCTTTAACCATTGCATACAGATCATCCGGATCAAGGGATGCTTTATGGTCTGGTCCAGGCAATGTTTTATCTAGTGTAAAATGTTTTTCAATCAATACTGCGCCTATTGCAGTTGCTGCAATTGGCACTGTAATTCCTTCACTGTGATCTGAGTATCCCACTTTCAAACCAAAGGCACTACGCATAGTAAGTATAGCATTAAGATTAATTTCTTGTATTGGAGACGGATATTCTGTAGTACAGTGAAGAATAGTAACCCTCTCTTTTAACAATGACTTGCCTTCTATTGAAAGATAAGCTTGATGAAAAGATGTTTTTGATGGCTTAATTGCTTTGTTACTTATAAATCCAAAAGCCAATACTCCCAGTGCTTCTTCTACTTCTGCTAATGTCGACATGCCTGTTGATAAAATTAGATTACAACCGGCTCGCGCATGCGCCAAAAGAAGTGGTCCGTTAGTAATTTCACCAGATGGTATTTTTAGAGTCTTTAATTTTAACTCATTTACTAAAAAATCAAGACTATCCAAATCAAATGCACTTGAAAGAAAATCTATCTTTTTCTCTTTACAATAAGTTATAAGTCTACTATGTAATTCATGAGACAACTCAAGTCTTTTTAACATCTCAAAATGAGTTTCAGCACTGTCGGTTGTCTGCTTCTGATATGCTGCTTTATCTGCACTTTTAGTTACTAGATTTTCTGCTTTAAAAGTTTGAAACTTAACCGCATCTGCACCAGCTTCTACTGCCACATCTACAAGATTAAATGCCATATCTTCATTGCCGTTATGGTTTACTCCAGCTTCAGCTATTATATAAGTAGTTTTCATAATTGGGATTTAAATCTAGAATTTCAAATTAAGAAAATATTTTAATTACTCTATTCTCAGTATTTTAATAATTTCTTCTTTTTTATTTTCTTCGAATTTAATTACTGATATCTCTTTAACATCCATACATTTAGTGTCTATTCTAATATTATCGAAGTTTATTTTATTGAAGTTTTGATAAGTCAAATCTCTATAAGCCACACTCGTTTTGGGTAGCCAATATAACTGATTGTTATGTTTTCTATTCGCCTCCCATATGGAAAATAAAGATTTTTCTATATTGTTTTTTAACAAAACTAAGTTCTTAGTTAGTAACCATCTAACATGTAGATTTACTTCGTCTCCCAAAAATATACCCATTCCATTTAACGATAACGTGAACTTGCTCATATCTCCCAGAATGGGCTTAATTTTTTCTAAAAAAAAATCCATATTATCAACATCAACCAAACCTGAGCACAATGCTATATGCAATATAGGCTGATGGTTTTTAATATAATTAATCCCATACTCCTTATCTAATGTTTCTAAAATTTTATTAGACTCATATAGAACATCATCCACTAAATTAACTGCGATCGCTATATTATACTTTTTCATATATTTGTAGCATATCATAAAAACTTTTTTTCACAATACCATCTAAAGACACTGACTCAATAATTTCTACTATTTTCTTTGAAACATTACCATCACCAAATGGGCTTACAGTATGTTTAACAGATTCGGTGAAATCTATACTAAACAGTTTTTGTAATGCTTTTGTAATATCACCTTCTTCGGGCAAACAGTCAATAATACTGGTTGCCCTTATCCTGCCTTTTTGACGATCTCCTATATTAATAGTTCCAACTTGAAGACTCGGCGCCTCTAATAACCCACTTGAAGAGTTGCCAACTACACCATCTACATGCTTAATCGCAGAAAGATATCTTAACTGACCTAAAGAGTTAAATGCTATGGTTGTTCGCGGGTGATCAGACACATATTGGTCAATTAATTTATTAATAATTCTACCATTTGTATCTGCATTTGCCTTGGTGAATATAATATTTGTTCCCTTTAGCTTATCAAGAGAATTTAATAAACTATTAAACTGATCTTCTGAAGTTGATTTTTCTAAAGTAACCGGATGAAATGTAACTAGAAGGTTTCTTTTAGTTAACTTAAATGATATAGATTTCTCAAAATCTGCTCTAGAGAGTAATTGTAATTTTTTAATATTTTCAATACCTGCTGCTCCAACATTAAAAACTCTATCTGGCCTCTCTCCCAATTGAATAACTCGATTTTTATATTCTTCAGCTGCAGTAAAATGCAAGTGCGCCATTTTTGTTATGGAGTGACGAATAGGCTCGTCAAATGCACCTTCTGTTGCTTCACCACCATGCAGATGTGCCACAGGTATCCTTGAAACCATTGTCGCAATCACAGCAGAGAAAATTTCAAATCGATCGCCTAATACCACTACAATATCGGGCTCAAGATTGTTCAGTGCATCAGAAAAACCTATCACTCCCAATCCTATTGATTTTGCAATACCTGTCTCGCTATCTGATGATAGTAACATCTCTACTTTTTTATTTATAGTAAAACCATCTTGCTCAATCTGCTTATATGTCAATCCAAATTCTGGCGATAAGTGCATTCCAGTAGCTATAACTTGTAACTCTAGCTTTGATGAGGATTGCACCTCTTTCATTAACCAGTAAAGAAGTCCGTATTCTGCTCGTGTTCCGGTTATTATGCATACTCTTCTTTTTTCTATCATTATAAATTTACACTACTCGGTACGTTTACCACCCTATCATAGAGCCACTCTGTGTTTCTCATATCAGAGCATTGGCAATCTTGATTAATCGATAGCTTGTGCATTGGTACCCAAGCAGGTCTAGTCATTATATTTCTATTGTTAGTTGCTTCTAAAATTTGATCTCTATGCCGCTTATCTTGCATAATTACAACATTTAGCCAGTAGTTTGCTTTTGTATTAGCCGGTTCTTGGATGAAATTCATATTATTCCTTGCTCCCCAAGCCTGATATTGATGAGCAACTTCTCTTTTATTTTTTATATATTCTAGCAACGACTCCATTTGAGCCACCCCCAAGGCTGCATTGAGGTTTGGTAATCTATAATTATAGGCAACCTCATCATGATTAAATTCCCATTTATGGGGTTTTTTTGCAGTAGTGGTAATATGCCTTGCCTGTTTTGCAAGTTTATTATCATTAGTTAAAATCATACCGCCACCACCTGTAGTGATAATCTTATTACCATTAAAACTAAGTGCGGCTAATTTTCCAATTACTCCAGTATGTTTTTTACCATAAAAACTTCCTAATGATTCTGCAGCATCCTCAACCATTACAATATTATAATGGTCGCAAATCTTCTTTATCTCGTTCAGTTGCGCCGGAAAACCAAATGTATGTACTGGTAAACACGATACTACTTGACGATTACTCAAACGATTCCAGCAAGTGCCATCATCACGTAATTCACACTGCCCTTCTAGAAATTCTTCCAAACTTTTAGGAGAAAGTCCCATGGTTGAGCGGTTCACATCAACAAAAACTGGGACTGCTCCGCAATGGCGGATTGCATTAGATGTTGCTACAAATGTAAAGGATTGAGTAATGACTTCTGTATTGTACCGAGCACCAGAAAGTTTCAACGCAATTTGTAATGCTACAGTACCATTGACAACAGCTATTGCGTGACTACTACCAGTATAATCCGCGACCTGTTGTTCGAACCGGTTGACAAACTCACCTACACTAGAAACAAAAGTTGAATCAATAGTTTCTAATAAATATTTTTTTTCATTGCCGTTAAACCTTGGAGAGTGTAGAGGAATTAACTCTTTTGTTCCATATAACTCTTGAACAAACCGAATAAAATCATCAAACATTACAAAAAACAGTCTTTATTAAAATTATGAACATCTACAGGGTTTTCTTTATAAGTATCAATCGCCTTGTTAAATGCTATTGATCTACAATTTTTACAGCCACCATTAGACCATCTTTTATTTAAAAGATTCACCACTTCTTTGTGTCTTGGTGAATTCCAAATATCAATAAAACGATCATTATTTAAATTTCCAATCTCTAACTCTTTATTGCCAATATCCGGCTGACACAAATATACACCAGCATCATAATTAAAAAATACACCACTACCAATTTTTAATGCATGACATTCATTCTTGCTATTTTTTATATCGTCAAGGTATCTGTCTGTAGAATAGTGAGACACACTCTTATTTAGTAATGCTTTAACATTAGTTCTTTCATGGTCAAATTTATCAATATTTTTTTTAATATCAATCTTTACCAAGTCGATCCAACTTTTCTCCAACACAATACCTCTACCCTCATAATCAACAGCAGGTATAAATATAATATAGTCAAATTCTGCCTCTATTGCTGCACAATAAATATCATATAGTTCATCATAATTAATCTTATTGATGACACATCTGGCTCCAATAACCACTGTAGAAGTATCGTTTTTAATTTTTTTGGGAAGAGAAAATTGTTTATCAAAAAACCTACTTTCTGTTATCTCTTTATACCTTTCTTCTTTTGTTGAATAGACGGAAATAGCCATATAGTTCATTTTCTGTATTGTATTTATGTGCTTCTCTTGTACTGCTATGCCATTGGTAATCAAAGCAACTTCAATTCCATTTAAAATTAACTGGTTAGAGTATTCACCCCATTTCTTCACTACAGTTGGCTCACCGCCGCCTGATAAATATACTGCCTGACATTTCATCTCTATCAAGTCATGAATAAGGTTTTTGATTATATTGTCATCTAGGTAATTAGTAGTTTTTCTTCTACTACCATACGAACAGTGAATGCAATCATAATTACAGTTGGATGTCCAGTGAAATTCTGCTGATATTGGTGATATATTTTCAAAATTTCTACTAGAGCTCTCTTCATAGAATGGTATTATTTTTCTGCTACTTAATAAAGTACTTAATTTAGTAAACATTATAGTTACCTCTTTTAATTTTATATTATTTGGATATAAGTTCTTTGACTCGACCCTGGCTGATAACGATTATCTGATCAAATAAGTCATTCGACAAGATGTCATGAGTAACAACAATTATTGTCACTTTTCTATCTTTAATAATTTGTTTTAGTGTGTCGTTAAAGCTATCAATTGCCTCTCTATCAAGCCCACTGGTAGGTTCATCAAAAATTAATAATGGCAAATCAGCAAGTAAGGCTCTAGCTAAATCTAGCCTCTGTCTTTGTCCACCTGATAAGTATAATCCATCCTCCCCAATAATAGTATTATATTTATCCTTACTATCAATAATAAATTCATGGCATCCTGCAAGCTTTGCTGCATCTGTAATTTCTACTTTTGTTGCACCAAGATTGCCTTGCATTATATGATCTCTATAACTACCATAAAACATTTGTGGTGTTTGTGAAACAAATGATATTAGCTGACGCAGTGTTTTGGCATTATAATTAATATAATTTTTTCCATTGATTAAAATTTCCCCTGATGATGGTAATCTTAATCTTGGAATTAAGTCGATTAAAGTCGACTTTCCACTTCCTGAACGACCAACAATAGCATTAATAGTAGATTTATTAATTGTAAAACTAACACCATTTAATGTGTCATTATCGTTTCGACTATATCTGTATTTAACATCATCAAATACAATTGATTCTATTTCGAATAAATCATCACCTTTTTCTAAATCTTCTTTTTCTGCTCCCATACTATCATACAAATCTACAAATGAAGATGTTGGACCTATGGATTCAGTTATACGATTTACATTAGAAAGCATGCCTTGCAAAATTGGCACCATCCTCATTAAAATAAGTAAGAATACACCAACCACCTCAATATCAAGTTTATAGATAGCCATTGAAATATAAACAAATAAAATACCAAGTCCAGCTACCAAAGGCTCTGTTGATGCTTGAATCTTTGCACTAACAATGCTTTTTTTAAACCCAACATCTCTCTGATTATCAGTTAATTCAATAAGTTTCTTACCTTCCTTATCCATAAGAGATAATAACTTTATTATTCTAGAAGACTTAATTCTCTGAGTAAGAAATAAAGACAATTCTTTATTCGCATTCGTAACTATATAGCTCAACCTTAACGATACTTTCAACCAATATGATGGTAAAAATGATGCGGAAATAATCAATATAAAGGCGAAAAGTGTCATCTGATACGAAAGTAATAATGACATGAATGTGAGTGACAATATTTGGAAAAATATAGTAATCAAGCCTAATGGTGCCATTAAACCTCTTCTCATGTTATTTATTTCAACACTAATTATGTTAATAATATCACCTATCCTTACTCTTTCGATTGCCTCTATAGTTGAATATATATACGTATCAAATAATTCTATTTTCCCTCTTTGAAGCATTTCAAGTGAAATTCTTGCATCGTATAATGTCACAAAATAAACAATTACCTGTCTAACAATAATAGCCAAAATAACTAAAGTCAACAAAAACCCTAATGATAACGAATAACCAACATACTCTGATGCATTGATTATGTATTTCCAATAAAGCCCCTCATTTAGCAAAATATTAATATCCCCATCAGCTGACATATATTCAAAAACTGGTAAGAACATACCAATACTTATAATCTCTGAAATAGACACAAGCACGCCGCCAACCAACAAAATAATAATATTTTTTCTAGTTAAACCAAGTATTTCTTTTGATTTAATCCATAATTTAAAAAAAATATTTATTTTGTTATATAGTGACATAAATAATTATCTATACAGCTTTGTGTTGTTGTTGTACCAAGATGGACAAATAGGAGTTTTTACGCCATCAAATCTTGAATTTTTTATAAAAAAATCATAATAACGCCCCATTTCATCAGCATATTCATAGTTTAAAACAAATCCACTATCAATGAAACTAATAAAATCAATAACAGCAAGAAGTATTTCAGATTCTGTATTGTCAATAAATTCATATTCTAGATGCCATAAATCAGGACAGCTAAAATTATCAATGAATTTTATCAATTGCTGATCATAAAAAGGTATAACGGCGCCATTATTACGTATTTTCTTAGGAATAAACATGCTTTTCTGTCCGAAAGGAGCATGACCAAATGGTGTCATATCTACTCCCAATCTAGGTACATCAAAAATTGTAGCAATATCACAAATTCCACTTGATGTACCGACAAAAAAATCTGCATTTGCTACAAGATATACATCATTAAACTCAGATACATTGTTTGTAAACGGGTAGTCAATAAACATATCATCTTCTAATGACATTTTTTCTTTTGCACACGACCCAACTCTAACAACATAATAGCCATTTTTAATTAAATGCTTTACAGAGGGTATCATTAAATCTATATCGGAGTCCCTACAACTTCTATTATTTTGTTTTTTACTTTCTTTTATCTCAAGATAGTTAGAGTCTCTTGTAAATATACATACATATTTATTACCCCCAATTGATAAATCATTAAGCATCTTAGCACCCTTAGAATGCTCCTTTGAATTGAAATTAATTATAGAATTAGAATTATTAAACAATTTATATTCATTGCTTCGTACATCTAATTTAAAAAAAAATGGTGTTTTTAATAAATAGTCATGCCAAATTGAAATAAATGTAAAACAAATCCATGATTTGTAAACATTGCTATTCCTTGAATACATTTTTACTAACTGCTCATTGGCTACATAATCCTGTGGCAATGATGGTGCTATCAATATAGTCTTTTCTTTTTTTACATTATTCTTCTTCTTAATAGATAACCTTCTTAGCTCAATTTCTGTATTGAGTGCGAGATGGCCAATTCTTCCTGTATTTAATAAAGCTATCCTTATATTGATATTGTATTTTATTAAATACAATATCAATATAATTATTAAAACAACTGGATATGTGATGATCTTAAATAAAATAAATTTCATGAGTTAATTCTAATACTGTAGATATAAATTATGTCTTGAATTCGAATTCACATAACAAGTGCAATTTTACTTGTAATTAAATAGCCAGTTGCAATAAACTTTGCTATTTTCTTACCACAGGAAATTGCAATGTACTACCAACAACTGACTAAAG
>ENA-OREN01003611-OREN01003611.1-marine-metagenome-genome-assembly--contig:-NODE-3611-length-14257-cov-3.396968_pt1 | contig 14257 bp, 17 predicted proteins | sample MGYA00248624_ERZ508555 | MGnify/ENA primary metagenome ERZ508555 (study PRJEB26222, sample SAMN06267773) | marine metagenome | isolation source: Saanich Inlet, British Columbia, Canada | place...
GTAGGAGGGGCTATGGAAAAAGTGCCAAGTTTTATGAGAATGCAACTCACATAAAAAAAATACAAAAGTTTAATGCATATGATAATATTTATTCTGTTTCTGAGATGAATAAAAGTATTAATAAGTATTTTTTAAATCCTAGAATAAAATCAGAAGAAAGGATGGCATTGACTAAATCTGTATTGGGTATTAATCAAGGTCAATCTGGAAAAAATATTGGAAAGCACATTGCCTGTATACTATAATGCATTCAATTTACAACAGGGTCTTAAAAAATGACCTCTAAGGTTAGTCTTCTTAAGTCTCTTCAGGGAAGGTTAAAGTTATTTAAAATCCCAGAATTAATTTGTATAAACGTCAATACTCTTCAATCATCCAAATATGAGATAGTGGAAAATTTGAACGATATTTTTCGTTCTAAGTTATTAGCAATTCGTTCCTCAGCTGCAGATGAAGATGGAAATATAAATACATCTGCAGGCGAGTATTCGTCTGTTTTAAACATTCCATCCAATAATTTAAATAAGATAATTGGATGTTTTAGAAATGCATAAATAAAATCTATATGTTTATAGATTTTATTTCATTCTTATGTGGTAGGTAATATTGATAAAAAGTAACGTTCAGCCAAAATTTGTTTTCGTAGCAGGCTCGCCTCGCTCTGGAGGAGGGGCAATGCTAGCTTCATTTGATAGCCATCCAGATATTATTTGTTGGCCATTTGAATTTTTCTATTTTAGTTTTTTTTGCCGCGTTGCTAAAGGAAGGCTAACAATCCCAGTAGAAGAATTAAACTCTAAAATTGATGAAGAGTTCAAAAATGGGTTTCCAAAAAAACTAATAGAAGCTAATAATGACTATAGCAGGGGTAACGTAAAATCAAAATCTTATACTGGATTCAATATCAATGGATTTAATTATCAGTTTTTTTTGGAATACCTTGATCATTATCAATATAAAACTGTAAATGCTGCAGAATACTTAAGGTGCCTTTTTGAGGCTTTACAAATGTCTACTGATAAGTATAAAGATAAAACTGTTAAATATTTTCTATTGTTTTCAACGGCCAGGGGAGTTGATTGGAACAATCATGAAATATATGAAAATTCATATTTTTTATATAACTATCGTACTCCAAGTGATATTTATGGGTCATTAAAGTCAAAGTACTTTAAAAGTTGTAAATATAGTTTAAAAGCAGCTTTTTCATTATCCAATAAAAAAAACTTTTTTTATTGGATTGAAACTTTTAGACTTATTGGAGCGTTGTTAGAAAATAATCAAAGCAGCAAGAACTTTATGCTCATTCCTCTACTAAGCCTCCAAAAACATCCTTATGAAACACTTGAAAAAATTTGTGGTTTTTTGGGTGTGCCATATTCAGCCACATTGGACAACTTAACTATTATTGGCATTGAATATAATGGAGACGCCAATCAAGATAATTTAAATATTGGAAAAATATCTAGTAGAGCTAGCAATATGGCAGTAGATTTGTGTTCTTTTGAGGTGCAAATTTTTAATTATATTAGTGTTTTTGATCCAATTACTAAAAATAAAGAGTTAATAGTTTCTCTTCCACTCTACTCTTCATTAAAAAATGCATTTAATAGTGCATTTATAGAGCTTCCCAACGACAAAATATTGTGCAATAAAAATGGCTTGATTTATGTTTTTATAGGTAGAGTGTTTATTTTTCTAAATTTTTGTGGTATTTACCTTTTATTAAAAAATAGAAGGCTAGCCAAATCTATTGTTAAAAAATATAATCCGCATGTCAATTTCATGCCATTTTGGAATAATTAGAGTTTAGATTTATGATTATTTTTTTCTTAAGAAGGTTTAATGATATTGATCATATTACCCCTATAATTTATCGTATGTCTATGGATGGGCATGAAAATATAAAGGTGTTTTGTTTGAATACAAAAATTGATATATCTGATGATTTTAGATGTTTATTTTTAAAAGAAAAATGTAATGTGACTGTCAACTCAGTTTATGATGCTTATCATCCTACATGGATCCATAAACTATTGGCATCTTACATCAAATGGGCTGATTCTAATTTATCTTATGTTATCAATAAAACTGATATTATTTCGAATTTTACTTATATTCTAAAGAAGCTAAGTAATAAATATTTAATAACAGAATCTTTTAGAAGCCACCTTTGCAGTAAATTTTTTTCTGAAGAGTGGGCAATCAAAATGCTCAAAAAAAATAAGGCATCGAAGCTAGTATTTGATAGACATGATCCAACAAAAAGACCACTGACAAGTGCTATAGTGATTGCTGCAAAAAAACTTAATTTACCTATCATCGCTGTGCCACATGGATTAGCGTTAATGGTGAACGATGATTGGACTGTGGACAAAAATGGTAATAGTACCTTAATTAACTTTAATGACATGCTAAAAGAATTTGATGTATACTTGGTGCCAGATAGTCCATTTAAAGAAAAAATAATTAGATTAGGCGCTAATAGAAATATGTTGCATGTATTAGGAAGTGCTAGATTTTGTAAAGAGTGGCGTGAGATTCTCTTTAAAATAGTTCCAAAATCTAATAATCTCCATCAATATTCAGATAATTCTAAAATTAAGATTGTGATGATGGACCATAGCTCTCAATTTAGATTGAATAGTGAAGTCATATTTGATACTATTAAAAAATTATCCTCCCTCAAGAATGTTGAAATTATAGTTAAACCGTCAACTTCAGCTCAAGAGATTAGGAGCTCCGGTATTTCGTCACCAAAATTAAAAAATATTATAATGGTAGATTATGATACAAACTCAATTGAGTTGATTAGGTGGGCTGATATAGTTATAGGAGTAACAAGTAGTATACTTCTAGAGCCACTTTTAATGGGAACTACATTTATATATCCAAAATATTTTCATGAAAATACCATGATTTGGGAGACTATGGATGCTTGCTGGACAGTTAATAATTATGAAGAATTAGAGGCAGCACTTAATAAAATTATGAAATTTAAAAAATATAAACCATATTCTGATGGTAGTGTGGATAAATTATTAGAAGAGGTGGTTTATGGGGGTGATTTTAATAGAGATGTCCTTGGAGATTATTCAAGCTTTATATCATCTTTCAAAACAAATAAGATAATTCCAGACACTCGGTATGAATATTAAATGACTAAGATTACATTAGAAGTTATTAAAATATTTAAAGAAGAAAAGAAAACATTTATTTGGATTTTCCTATTAGTTAATTTAGTTCCTATAATAGAATCAGTTTTACTATATTTAATCTACCTTGTGATTGAGCCTATAAATAGAGGTAAATCTATTGAGAAGGTTATTGAATTTATTGGTGAAGATATCTGGATTTCATCACTAATCCAAGACTATTCAATCCATGTACTTTTTATGTTGGCACTTCTTTTCCTGTTATTGAAGGTTTCTGCACAATATATACAAGCAAGAGCTATTACAACTCAATCGTATAATCTATATATGAGGGATGTAAGAAGAGTACTCCACGCATACATATATTCAAAATATGAAAAAGTTAAAGATATAACCTTTGAAACAATGTTGAACAATGTAATGCAGGATTCTGGCTCGCTTCCTATGCTTATAAAGGAATCTATAACTATATTTTCAGCACTTATAATATTAGTTATTTACATAGTAATATCTTTGTTTATATCGCCTCAGTTGACTCTTGCAGCTTTTTTGATTTTTTTAACAACTTTTATAATCAACAAGAAGCTATTTGCTGTTATGGGCTATGTTGGAGAATTGAAAATAAGACATGTAAAGAGAGTTTCTAAATTTTTTTTAGAATTATTAGGCGGCTTTAAGAGAATTAAAATAGAAGGGCGTGAGTTAGATCATGAAAAATATGCCGACTCTGTAATTCAAAAAACTCAAAAATGGAAGATTATTAAAAGAATGACTGAAGCTAAGATTGATATTACAACAGAAACAATATCAGTCTTTAGTTTTCTTGTTATTTTATATGTCGGCCTCTATTTATTGAAGATAGAACTTACTCTTATGATGATGACTTTTTTATTATTTACCAGGATTAGGGGTAGTGTCAATATTATTTTTAAAGCATATGGTAGAATTTTAATATTTAATAAAAATGTTAGTTCTTATTTCAATTTATTGGATAATTTTAATGCAGTTGATCTAGATTATCCTGATAAAAGTATGTCTATTAAATCTATTCAGATGGAAAATATTTCATTTAACTATGATGGTAAAGAAGTCCTGGATAATATAAATTTTAGTGCTCATGCTGGAGACAAGATTCTAATTTATGGTAATTCTGGTGAAGGAAAATCTACTTTTTTAAATATTCTTGCAGGCTTATATAGCCCATCTAAGGGGCTTGTTTTTTTCAATAATAAAGTTTTGGATTACAAGCTATTTTTGTCTGCGCGTAAAAGAATAATGTATGTATCATCTGATATTTATCTTTTTAATGATTCTATAATTAATAATATAGATAGAAATATTTCTAACTTGGATTTAAATAAATGCCTAGAAAAGGCTTGTTTATCGGAATTTATTGAAGGCCTAGATGAAGGAGTAAATACAAATATTGGTGCTGATGGAAGTAATTTATCATTGGGCCAGAAACAAAGACTAATAGCTTCTAGACTGTTTATTGCAGATTCAGATATTATAATTCTTGATGAGCCAACATCTAATTTAAATTCAGATTTGGCAAAAAAGCTGATGGCAAATATTATGAAGCATATCTCCCCTAATGCAATTTTGATAATAGTTTCTCATCATTCGTTTGATGAGATTGAATTTACGCATAAATATAAAATTTCTAATAAAACAATAAAAATGCAAACATGAACATCGATGATATCGAAATTTTTATTCTAGATTTTGATGGGGTTTTGACCAATAATCTTGTTTATCTAAATGAGTTGGGAATTGAATCGGTAGTATGCAGTAGGTCCGATGGCTTAGCTTTTGATGTACTTCGTAAATTAAATAAACCAGTTTACTTATTGTCAACAGAAAAAAATCTGGTAGTTTCTGAGCGAGCAAAAAAACTCAAAATTCATTCAATTCAGGGAGTTAAAGACAAAGTAGAGTCCATTAAAAAAATCATTGATGATAATGGCTTTTGTTTTGAAAATGCTTTATATTTAGGTAATGATCTAAATGATTATTTAGCTATGAAACTCTGCGGTTTTAGAGTATGTCCAGCTGATAGTCATAGTAAAATCAAGGAAATCTCTAATATTATTTTGAACAAGAAAGGTGGTGATGGTGTTGTTAGAGAGTTAGTCGAGGAGGTCTTAGCAATAGACTTTATTAAAACTTTATATTAAAAGAAAGGATAAAGATGTCAATTTTTATAATAGCAGAAATAGGAATTAATCATAATGGCGACATGTTAATTTGTAAGAAATTAATTGATGTTGCTGTTGAATCAGGATGTAATGCTGTTAAATTTCAAAAGCGTGATATAAATGAAGTTTATACAAAAGATTTTCTAGATTCGCCAAGAGAGAGTTCATGGGGAAGTTCTCAAAGAGATCAGAAAGCTGGACTAGAATTTGGTATTGATGAATATAAAGAAATTGATAGTTATTGTAAGCATAAAGGCATTCAGTGGTTTGCATCAGCTTGGGATTTAAATAGCCAGTTTTTTTTGAAACAATTTAATTTAAAGTATAACAAAATTGCTTCCGCAATGATTGTCTATGAGGATCTTCTTAGAATGGTTGCTAAAGAGGGTAAACACACCTTTATATCTACTGGAATGACGACTTATAATGATATTGATAAAGCAGTAAGTATATTTAAGGAAGAGGGTTGCTCATTTGAACTAATGCATACTATATCTACTTATCCAATGAAGGTTGAAAATGCAAATCTTCAAATGATTAGTACTCTCAGAGATAAATATCAGTGCGATGTTGGTTATAGTGGACATGAAGTAGGCTTAGCAATTTCATACGCAGCTTCAGCATTAAAAATTACTTCGTTAGAGCGACATATAACTCTAGATCGCTCTATGTATGGATCTGATCAGTCAGCATCGGTTGAACCTCGAGGCTTTAGAGAGCTAATAGGTGCAGTCAGAAAGATTGAGTTAGCATTAGGTGACGGCATCAAGAAAACTATAGAGGATGAGAAGCCTATTGCTGAAAATCTTCGCCAACATCTAAAATATGAGTAATTTGGTTGGAGTTATGCAAGGAAGACTTCTTGCGAAATATCATGGAAGATACCAAGCACACCCTGTTGGATACTGGCAGCAGGAATTTGAAGTTGCAAAGAAAATTGGATTAGATTGTATCGAATTTATACTTGACTTTAATGATTTTGAAAAAAACCCGTTATTGAGCATTGCCGGAGTTAATGAAATCAAATCTTTGTCTAAAAAAACTGGGGTAATTGTTAAAACTATTTGCGCTGATTATTTTATGGAAAGTCCACTTCACTCTGAAATCCTATCAGTTGCTGAAGGTAGCCAACTTATTCTGACTAGATTGCTTAAAAATGCAACATTGCTGGGAGTAACTGACATAGTTATACCTTGCGTTGATCAGTCGTCTTTAGATAATCAAGCAGCAATGAATCGCTTTGTTGATAAATTAACCCCACTAGTTCAAATTGCTGAGAAGAGTGGAATTAATCTTTCTTTGGAGACTGATTTGGCGCCAAAGAAATTTTCTGAATTGCTTGATAGATTTAATTCTGATAATGTGACAGTTAATTATGATATTGGAAATAGTGCTGCACTTGGGTATGACCCAGTTGAAGAATTAAATGCATATGGAAATAAAATTTCAGATATTCATATTAAAGATCGAGCCCTTGGTGGGGGTTCAGTGACCCTTGGAGAAGGTAATGCTAATTTTGAATTTTTCTTTAATAAACTCAAAGAACATAATTACAATGGCCCATTTATTATGCAGGCTTATCGTGATGATGAAGGCACAGAAATTTTTAAACAACAGCTTGATTGGATTAAGCCCTATTTAGCATAATGAGAATTGATGCAATTATTTTAGCTCGAGGAGGGTCAAAAGGAATTCCCAAAAAAAATATTATTAATTTTTGTGGAAAGCCCTTAGTGTTTTGGACTATAAAACAATGTTTAGCTTCAAAAAAAATTTCTAATGTATGGGTAAGTTCAGATAGTGATGAAATACTTGAAATTTCTAAAAATTATGGGGCTCAAGTAATTAAAAGGCCACATAAGATTTCAGGCGATACTGATTCATCAGAATCTGCATGGATTCATGCTATTAATTTCATTGAAAGTGAAAGTGTAAATAGAAAGATTAAAATTGATTATGTGGTTGCCCCACAAGTAACATCTCCAATTAGAGAAGCGGTAGATTTTGATGATTCAATAGAGCAAATTATAAATGATAATTCAGATTCTTTATTGTCTGTTACATCAATAGAGGATTTTTTTATATGGAAAAAATTAGATGGAAAGAATCCTGAGTCAGTAAATTATAATTACAAAGATAGAAAGCCAAGACAACAAATTGATAAAAGATATGTTGAAAATGGATCTTTTTATATCTTCAAACCCTTTGTATTAAAAGAAAATAATAATAGGTTGGGAGGAGCTATATCTTTTTTTATTATGGATAAGCATAAAATGTTTCAAATAGATGATGTTGAAGATATAAAGCTTTCTTCGTTAATAATGAAAGGATTTGAATTAGATTATTTATGAGTTCTTATATAGAAAAACTATTTTCGTTAGATGGAAAAGTTGCGATAGTAACTGGCGGATCAAAAGGCATTGGTTCTGAAATTTCTCTTGCTCTTTTAAAGGCAGGAGCTAGTGTTATTTGTGTTTCAAGGTCTGAAATTCCATCTAAAAATGAATTAAGTGACTTTTATATGCAGTGTGATGTAACTAACCCATCTGAATTCAAAGAAGTTTGTGAACATGTAAATAAAATGTATGGAGGGATTGATATTTTAGTGAATGCAGCAGGAGCTTCATTACAAGCAGAGAAATCTACTGATAAGTTTGAAATATTTAATCAAACACTGGATGTTAATTTAAAGGCCGTATATCATTGTTGTGAGCTAGCATCTAATTATATGGGTAATGGTGGATCTATTATTAATATAACAAGTATTGGTTCAATGCTCGGATTTCCATCAAATCCTGGGTATGTAGCTAGCAAAGGAGGTGTCAGAATGCTAACAAAAGCACTTGCTGAGGATTTATCCCATAAACAAATAAGAGTAAATAATATTGTCCCAGGATATATTTTGACAGATATGACTAGAAAGAGTTTTAATATTAAAAGCCAGAGAAATGAAAGAATTAATAGAATGATGATTAAGCGTTGGGGAAATGTTGAAGATATTTCGGGTGCCGCAATCTTTTTAGCATCAAATGCATCATCCTATGTTACTGGTATAGATTTAATTATAGATGGTGGCTGGACAGCAAAAGGAATATAGTATGAATTTAGGATTATCAGAAAAAAAAGTTCTTATAACTGGCTCTTCTCAAGGCATTGGAAGGTCAATTGCTTTTGGCTTCCTAGAAGAGGGTGCTGATGTGATAATTGTATCAAGAGGAAAGGAAAAATTACATAAACTTAAGTTTGAGCTTCAAGAACGTTTTGGAGAGGGCAGAATTCTTTCATTTGTTTGTGACTGTTCAGATGATGATTCATTATCTCACCTTAATGACTTTATAGTTGAAAATTGGGGAGTATTAGATGTAGTTGTGGCAAACGTTGGCGATGGTTCAAGTGTTTCTGATGTTGTTCCAACAAATGAAAGGTGGATAAAAACTTGGAGTAGTAATTTTGAATCTGCATTAAAGACATCCAGAGCATTTATTCCAATGCTAGAAAGGTCTAATGGAAATTTATTGTTCATATCTTCAATTGCTGGGCTCGAAGCTTTTGGAGCGCCCGTTGATTACTCTACAGCTAAAACTGCAGTAATTGCTTTTGCAAAAAATATAGCAAGAAAGCTAGCAAAAAATGTGCGTGTTAATGTTGTTGCTCCTGGTAATGTAAATTTCCCAGAGGGGGTGTGGGCTAAAAAATATAAATCTAACCCAAAACTTATTATAAAAATGATCAAAGACACTGTGCCAATGAATCGATTTGGTAAGCCTGAAGAGATTTCAGATTCTGTTTTGTTTCTATGCTCAGAAAGAGCTTCATTTATAACAGGAAGTGTTCTGGTTGTTGATGGTGGTCAAACAATCAGAGTAATTTGACATGCTGAGCAATTTAAAAAATATTTTTAATTTAAAAGATAAAGTAGTAATTATTACAGGAGCTTCTGGTCTGCTTGGTCAAAAACATGCTGAAGTAATTGCTGCATATGGAGGGAATCCAGTTTTGATTGATTTAAATATTAATCTTGTAAATCAACAAGCTAAGCAACTATCTTTAAAATATGGCGTAGACGCAATTGGTTATTCTGTAGATATCACTAATGAAGAGCAGATTCAAAGCAATCTTAAATTGATAATTAAACATTATAAAAAGATTGATGCTTTGATTAATAATGCTGCTAATAATCCTAAGATCGAGGAATCTAATGAGAAGAATTTTTCTAGGTTGGAAAACTTCCGACTTGATGATTGGTATAAAGATATTAATGTTGGTTTAACAGGCGCCTTTCTATGTGCTAAATATTATGGAACTAAAATATCTGAAAATCCAAGTGGTGGAGTAATAATTAATATTTCATCTGATCTTGGTTTGATTGCTCCAGATCAGAGACTCTATAAAACAACTAATCTTGCTGATGATATGCAGCCAGTCAAGCCAGTTACTTATTCGGTTGTTAAAACAGGGATTATAGGTTTGACTCGTTATCTTTCTACTTACTGGACAGATGCTAATGTTCGTTGTAATGCAATTTGCCCTGGTGGCGTAGAAAATGGGCAATCAGATAATTTTTTAAAAGAAGTTTCTTTAAGAATACCACTAAATCGATTGGCAAAAAGTGACGAGTATCAGAGTACATTGATATGGATGTTGAGTGATGCGTCTAGTTACTTAAATGGCTCGATAGTTTCTGTAGATGGCGGTCGAACTGTATTATGAATCAACCATATCAACATTTAGATTTTTGCATTAAATATGTTTTTTTTTTGAAAATAGATTTCTAGAATAAGGGAGACTGAGTGTGGAAAAAATTAAATGGTTTTTTAAAAGAAAATTAGGAAAGTTGCCTGACTATTTTAATGGAGAAGGTGATAGACCCCATTATGGATATACGATGATGAAGGCTGCAATGTTAGCAAAAAATTTAGGCTATTCAAGAGTTACGATAATTGAATTTGGTGTAGCTAATGGTGCTGGATTGATTTGTATTGAAAAAAATATCAAGTTAATAAAAAAGAAAATAGATATTGATTTCGACGTGTTAGGGTTTGATTCCTCAATAGGACTTCCAAAACCAAAGGATTATAGAGATGAGCCATTTAAATGGCAGGAAGGGTTTTATAAAATGGATAGAGTTGCTGTTGAAAAAAAACTTGAAATTTCAAAATTAGTAATTGGCGATGTTTCAAAAACAGTGCTAAACGAGAGCCTTTTTAAAAAAGATTCACCAATAGGATGTATTATGTTTGATCTTGATATGTATTCTTCAACAAAATCTGCCCTAAAGGTTTTTAATTTGAATCATGATTTACTCTTGCCAAGAGTCGATTGCTATTTTGATGATATTGGTTCAATAGAATTTATTGGAGAACGACTTGCTATAGATGAATTTAACCAAAAAAATAAAAATATGAAAATTGGGAAAAATCATAAACTTATGTTTAATTCTAAATGCAGAGGGAATTATATTTACGAGATGCATAATTTTAATCACCCATTCTACAATAAGCACTCAGAACTAAATAAATCTAATTATATATCATGAAAATAACTGCAATTATCCCTGCAAGAGGAGGTTCTAAATCTATTAAAGATAAAAACATTGTTGATTTCTGTAATAAACCTCTTATTGCCTATTCAATAGATCATGCGCTTAAAAGTAAGTATATAGATAGAGTTATTGTGAGTACTGATTCTGAAATTATTGCTAATATTGCAAAACAATACGGAGCAGAAGTCCCCTTTATTAGGCCTTTAGAATTGGCGCAAGATGATACTTTAGACCTTCCAGTAATCAAGCATTGCTTAGATTATTTGAATAGAAATGAAAAGTATATTCCAGATATTGTTGTTCACTTGAGGCCAACTTCACCCCTGAGAACCCCAAAAATGGTAGATGATGCTATACGTATGCTAATTGAAAATGATGAGGCTAGTTCTATAAGGTGTGTTTGTGAGCCAGCACAAAACCCTTTTAAAATGTGGACTTTGAATAAAGATGGATTTATTCAACCATTAATTAACTCAAACATTACGGAGGCATATAATCAACCGAGACAAGCTTTGCCTAATGTCTTGTGGCAAAATGGTTATATTGATGTAGTGAGATATGAAACAATTACTGAGGGAAGGTCAATTACTGGAAATAAGATATTACCTTTGACAGTTGACTCTGAAAATATAATTGATATCGATAATCATATTACCCTTAAACTTGCAGAGTATATTTACCAAAGTCAAAAAAGCGAAGATAGATGATGAAGGTATTATTTGTAGGATTAGGCTCTATTGGGTTAAGACATTTAAAAAATCTTTATTCTTTAGGGCTAAATGATTTTATAGTATTTCGGTATAGAAAGAATTCACCTCCTGGAAAAATACCAGATGGACTTAAGTTAACTGAATTTACTTCATATCAAGATGCCCTTAATCAAAAGCCTGATATAGTTGTAATTTCAAATCCTTCTGTTTATCATTTTGATTATGCAATGCAAGCTATGAGCCTTGGTTGTAATGTTTATTTAGAGAAGCCAGTTTCTCATAACATTGACAATATTGATAAAATGCTGGCCTTGCATAAGGAAAAGCAAGTAAATGTCCAGGTAGGTTGTCAGTTACGTATGCATCCACACTTGATTAAAATTAAAGAATGGCTTATAAGTGGAGATATTGGTGAAATATATTCGGTTAGTGCCGATGTAGGAGAGTATCTTCCTGGTTGGCATCCCTGGGAAGATTATCGTAACTCATATGCAGCTAGAGATAATCAGGGTGGGGGTGTTGTTTTAACACTGATCCATGAGATTGATTATTTATATTGGCTTTTTCAAGATATTGAAGTTCTTGCTGCAACTGGTGGAAATTTAACAGAGTTGGAGATGGATGTTGAAGATACTGTTTTAATTCTTATGAGAGCAGAAAATAAAATACCTATTCAGTTAAGAATGGATTATTGGAGGTCCCCACCAGTTAGAACATTAAATATTGTGGGTAATAATGCAGAAATAAATTGGGATTATCATGCAATGACATTAGAGTATTGTAAGAGAGGCGATAGTCCAGTTATCTACAAGTTGGAACAAACATGGAATAGAAACGATTTGTTTCTTGGATTAATGGAGAATTTCTTGCTATCTATCAAGAATAAAACTAAAACTATATCTCCACTTGATGATGGAGTTTCAGTTTTAAAGATTGCTCATTCAGTAAAAAAAATGATTACTAACTAAGTTTAATTTTAATTTAAATCAAGGAGAAAGAATTTGAGAATTTATCGATATTTATTATCTAAATATATTTTCTATAAGCAAAATAAAAACCAAAAATATTGTAAAAAGTATGTGAAAAAAAATGCTAAATTAAGAAATCTATTGGTGTACGCGGAAGAAAAATCTGGATCCACAGGTGTAGAAATTACAGACTATGTTCTTTTGACTGAAATGATAAAAAAAATAAGACCAAAATTTGTTTTGGAATGCGGTACTGGTCGTTCTACACTAGTAATTGCTCAGGCCATGATGGATTACTGCTTCGATTTATATGGAGATAAAATGAAGCTAATTTCAATGGAGAATAATGAGGAATGGTGCAATCTTCAGCTGTCAATTATTCCTGAAAATTTTAAATCTTTTGTGCATGTTACTCACTCGCCTTTAGATTTGTTTCAATATTCTTTTGTGAGGGGCACAACATATAAGGATATTCCAGATTTTCCATATGACTTTGTATTTGTGGATGGACCAAATAATTCTTTTCCAGATAAACAATTACCAAGAATGTGCAATATGAGTTTTATCCAAGTGCTATTAAAATCAAAAAAACCAGTCACTGCTGTTATTGATAAACGTCACAATACTGTCCTAGCTTATAATACTTTGTTGAAGCCAGGACTAGTTAAATTTAACCAGGCTTGGATAGTTGGTATTGTAGATAAAGCAACAAAAGATGATTTGATTCTTTTAAAGCCTGCAGAAGTGAAAAAAACATTAATACCATCATTGGTAGAAAATCAGTTCAAAAGACCATTTTAATTAATCTGATGATTGGAATGGACAGTATTCGAGATAATTATGGGGAGTTTATTGATAGTTGCTATGCTGATGAAAGGGGCTATAGGTTAACTAAAAAATCTGACATCAGTTCATATGCTTTATGTTTCGCTATATTTGGAAAGCACTTAGTTGGCGATAATATTTTTCTTAGTGAAAATAAAAATCTTTTTGACAGCTTGCTTAGAGAAAATATATATAAAAAAAAGTTTAAATATCCTTTAATAACAATACTTTTTAGCCTTTTTAGTATTGACTTTTAAGCATTTTTTGTTATAATTATTAGCTATAGAAGCAGCATTTTTTGAACTGCATTTTATCAACGGTCTGGCTCACCTAATGAGCTAGGTATTTGTTCCTATTGTCACCTTAGGGTTTTCCTAAAAGTACTAAAACGGAGGTTATTATGTCACACCCATACCAAAACCATATAACAGTTGTTATAGGTAATCCTGATGAAAAATTCCAAACTAAGGTTTCAGAAACAGCGTTCGATGAATGCAGGACTGAAGAAGAGGTTTGGATTGAGTATGTTTTGAGAACTTTTGATATTGGTACTATGCAGTTGAAGCCCAACTACAAAAGTCCGATTGATGCAGCCTTAACTAATTTGCTTGGAGAAGAAGTACGTCTTGCTAAGCCATTTAACGGATTTACTACTAATGATGGAAAAACCTTTCCAGTCGTTATGTTTTATGAAGAGTTTATTCAAGATCTGTCAGGTAATCCAATTTCAATTCTAAAGTTCAGTGATCAAATGCTTAGGCAGCTTGGTGATTACTTTAAAAAGACAATTAAGTCAGATTGGATTCATATCTCTTCAACCTATACATATAGCTAAAATTAAGTAAAGATTGGCTGACTT
>ENA-OREN01003612-OREN01003612.1-marine-metagenome-genome-assembly--contig:-NODE-3612-length-14256-cov-3.714648_pt1 | contig 14256 bp, 21 predicted proteins | sample MGYA00248624_ERZ508555 | MGnify/ENA primary metagenome ERZ508555 (study PRJEB26222, sample SAMN06267773) | marine metagenome | isolation source: Saanich Inlet, British Columbia, Canada | place...
GGGTGCGCGTACTAATGACTTCACGTATTCGGAACAGTTGGATAACGCAGCTTGGACTAAGACGCGCACAAGTATTGGTGCTATTGACACAATTACCGCACCGGACGGCTACCTGACAGCCGAAAAACTTATTGAAGATTCGTCCCCATCCACCAATCATGTTCTGGTCAGAAACACCCCGGCAATGACTGATGACACAGATCAAGCCGTGTCACTTTATGCCAAGGCCGGGGAGCGCACAGAGATTCGGGTGCTCTTGTATGATAAGGCTGCGGTGGAGCGCCATGTTTGGTTTGATTTATCTGCGGGCACGGTGGGCACAGAAACGAGCGCAACCGGCACAATTGAAGACGTGGGCGACGGTTGGTATCGGTGCGGGATTGTAGCAAATTCCAATAACGGCGGTAATCAACCGGAGGTGTACACCTATTTGGGAAGTGGTAGTGAAACCGTTGTTTATTCCGGTGATGGTGCTTCGGGGTGCTATTTATGGGGGTACCAATTTGAAACAGATAAACCCTTCGTATCATCCTACATAAGCACCGATAGCTACAACCTAAACGGCGGCGGGTTCCTAGACCTGCCGGGAGCGAGTGGCGATTACGCAAGCGCACCGGATAGTGCCGCGTTGTCTGTTACTGGTGACATTGATATGCGGGTTGCACACACACCGCCCGCATGGAATCCCGCCACCAATTCGACTCTAATTTCCAAGTATACTGCCGGAGATTTTTCTTGGTTGTTTGAGGTGCGTACCAATGGCACACTTAGGCTTGTCTGGTCGGTTGATGGATCGGCTACCATTTCTGTATTCTCAACGGCTGCGCTAGTTGCTTCGGGTGGTGATATACTTTTGTTCCGCGCCACGTTGGACGTAGACAATGGTGCATCTGGATACGATGTTGCGTTTTATACCAAAGTCACCACATCATCGACACGAAGCGCCGACATCAACAGTCATACGGGTTGGACGCAATTAGGGACCACGGTTACGGGGGGTAGCACTACATCTATTTTTGATTCGGCGCATATAGTGGAAATTGGATCGTACACCACAGGAACGTCAGGCGCGCTCACCGGACCAGTACAACGCGCTCAAATTTACAACGGCATAGCGGGCACGCTCGTATTCGACGCCGACTTTACCGACATCAGCACCCACGCGGCAACACGCACAAGCGTGACGGAGAAAGCCAACTCGGCGGTGGTGACTGTACACAGCAACAGCGCGGCTACGACTAGATCGGCTGATGCGTTGTACTTCGATTGGCCGTTTGCACCGCAGGAGATGACGGTTTATTGCAAGTTCACTGAACGCGGGACGGCACAGGTCAACGGGCTCGTAGTGCTTGAAGTTGGCGCGGCGGCTGGTGGCGACCCACGGCTGTTTGTGGAAACCGCATCGGCTAAATACCGACTCAGTCACGACATTGGCGCAACCCATGTGAACGTATCGGCGGCGGCGGCACCGTCTATAGGTGATACGGTCGAGTTGCGAGGCGTCCTAACCGCCACGGGTGCGGTGTTCATGGGGCAGTCTATCAACGCAGCGGCGGAGGTTGTTACCGCAACGTCGGGCGTCGCTGCACTCCAGGGCTCATGGGCAGCCCCCAGGCTGTATATAGGCGCGGAGGGCGCGGGCAACACCGGCTTTAACGCCTTCCACTCCATCAAAGTATCACGCGGCACAAAGACGATGGCCGAAATGAGGTTGCTTTAATGTTCTACCGTATACCGAAAGACGTGTTCGTGGACAGTGGCGAAGACACAGTGACACCTTCGCAGTTTGACAGTGTGGTGCTACACAAGGGCACCCAATGGGCCTACCTCCACACGAACCCGTCACCGGACGTGAGGACGCGCATAGAAAAGCTCGGCGGCGAACTGATCGCTATGACGTGGGGCGAACTGAAGGACGCGATCACGGCGACTCAAGCCGACCGCATTTTCATTATGACGGTGCGCCGCACGGAAGACATTGACGGCGTAGCGACTGTAGTAGAACGCGGGATCAAGCGATACGAGAAGCTAGAGACGGACGAAGTGTTGAGGGACTGGATCACGCCGCATCAATTTCAGGGCGTGTCGGTGCCAGGAGTTTCATTCGATGACCCAGAGGAAGGATAAGACAATGAGCAAGCTACCAGAGGGCGTCGAGTTCAGATACCGACCCGCCGCCGAGTTCCGAACCGACAGCGAAGGCGAAAGCATGACCCTACGCGGGCACGCTGCGACGTTTGGCGACGTGTACGACATCGGCCCGTTTGATGAGCGGTTCGCGGCTGGTGCGTTCGATGACGCTGTACAGAGTGATGACGTGCGCGCGCTGTTCAACCATGACCCGAACCATGTACTAGGGCGCACATCAGCCGGTACACTTCGGCTCTCCGTAGATGAGCGCGGGCTGATGACGGAAATCGACCTACCGGAATCGGCTGTAGCGTTGCGGGAGTCGGTAGCGCGTGGAGACATCAATCAGATGTCGCACGGGTTCACCGTCGAAAAAGATACGTGGGAAACGACTGACAAAGAAACGGGCCGCGAGCTCCGCACCATTGAGAAGGTTGGGACGCTCTACGATGTGTCACCTGTGACATTCCCAGCGAACCCGAATACAGATGTGGCGTTGCGCTCGCTAGGGCTTGCGAAAGATGACCGCACTCCGGTTGAGGAAGTGCTAGAGACTGAGGACGAGTCAAATACGCTTTCACTCGTTGAAGCGAAGCGGCTTCTAGACCTAAAGAAAGACTAGCACTTGAGGCACAAGTATACACCAGAGCTACGGCGGCGGCTGGAGCGACACCCGCAAGACGCGCGTCCTATCTTGGAAGTGTTGACGGTAGATTCCGAAGACGTAGTGGATACCAAGGCTGAGTGGGACGCGGCAGACGTTTTGCCACTCACAGCCGGATTCACTACGCTCGACGGTGGCGGGGCCGTACTCACTGGCGCACTCGCTACATACATGGATCAATCGACCGTGTTAACTGGTGCCGATATTACGGCGTTGGTGAACCCGCTCACGATGTCCGAGTCCGTTGGCTGCGCGTCCGTCGAGTGGGGCGTGGACGTAGAGGGCAGGGAGATCCACAGCGTAACGGCTAACCTCGACCCAGCAGCGGGAGGGGCGAAGGAGGTTACGACCTGGGTATCTATGTTGTTCGAGGTTGATAGCGTAGATATGCTGGACGCGATGGGCGCGGCTACATGGAGCCTACGTGCGATCACGCGACCCGTCGAGGTCACGGCTAGTGTCTCCGCTGGTGACGTGACGTTTACCTTTCTAACTAACGGCACTGCCGCAGTGTTGGGTGGCCCACCACGGGCTAGTGATGCGGCTGTGACGGCTGGCGCACCAACCCGCACGACAACGGTCATGTTCGTGTGGGCGTACAAGGGGGAGGGCGCAGCAGCGTCCAACGTGGCTTGGCTGTGCGACTCAGGAAACGCGACATACACAGACGGCGTTGACATCATCAGCCGCCGCACATTGTCACGCATAGAAGCACAAGACGGAATAATGAACGGAACGGCGTTTCAAGACTTGGGCACGGCTGCTGGCGTACCGGACTGCAAGTTCAGCGGCAAGACCTACGCCGCTGCTACGCTTTCGTTCACCACCGATGACATCGACATCGGCTCCGCGCCCAGTGCGGCGTCGGATTTGGTGGTCGTAGGGCAGGGTTCGCAGAACGGCGGCGAAATCAAATACGAGATCACCGACGGGGTGCAGGCATATACACAGGTATATGATGGCGACGTTATCGGCCAAGACAACAGCGGCACGGCGGCGTCTAGTGACTACGGCAACGAAGGCGCGGACTTGTCCGCGTTTGTGCGTCAGCAAAACTACGACATGAAGGTGACGCTGACACCATCCACCAACCTTGATCGCTCGCCACTTGTAAGGCGCTTAGGCGTGCAAGAAGTGACATCGGAAACGGTGGATGGATTGGTCAACTTCGGAGCCGCGACGTGGGCAGTTGATCCGATCACGATGCAATCAGAAATCCCGTCAATCGAAGTGGAATTACTACGGAACGGGAACCGCGACTATCGTTCATTCGTCGAGGACTTGTTCAGCACATATCACGTCGGGGAGCTCCACCTACGCATATGGACCGGCGCGCCCGATTTAGCAAAGCAATACTGGCTGCACGTTGATGATTTCATCATCGACGATTACGAGACGGTGGGCGCATCCGTCAAGCTCTACTGCGTGTCTCCGCTGGTGTTAATCAATCGGGACATTCCCGTGAGTGTGGGGACGCAGACGCCATTGGTGTACACGAATCAAACGTTGAAAGCCGTATACGATGATCTGATCACAGGGCAAGTGGGACTGCCCGCACGGTACAAGGGCACAGGCGTAGAGGACACGACTAGCGCGCACAACGTCACGAAAAGCATGGAAACCAAGCGCAAGGGACTCGACGAGCTAAACCGGATCGCATGGATCGCTGGCGGCTCCGTGATCTCATCACAAGGTCGGCTGAAGTTTGCCAGCTTCTTCGACCAGATGCCGCCCGACGCTAAGACATATGCTCACTTCCCAGGCGACGAAATCGCGGTTATCGGAATGAGCCCTGGCCTACGGACTAGGGTTACCAACTACAACGTCAGCCACACATGGGACCAGCACAAGAACGAAGGTCGCGGGAACTTCACAGCGACAGCCAAGGCAGCGCACACGACAGCGATCACCAACCTCGGGCGTGCGCTGATCGACATAACAGAGGAAGCGAACGACGAGATCAGCCGTTGGGTCCGTACTATCACGCACGCTCAAGACTTGGCAGACAGGCAGGTCAAATACTTCGCAACGGGTATGATGCTGTGGCGCGTCCGCTCGAATATCCCATATCCGCACCTTGAGCCAGGCGATCCCGTGACGGTCGAGTCGGACCGATTCGTTGCGCGCGACCCGAACACCGGCAACCCGATCCGTGGGCCGCTGACGGCTAACGCGCGGGTCCAGGCTTGCCACGACATTGAGGGCCGAGAGTTCACGTTATGGGTGCAAGATTACGCGGACATTGACGCCACATCGACCACGGTAGCGAACGAAGCCTACGGGTCCGCAGAAGTCGAAAGTTTTGATGTGTCGTACCACAGCAACGGTGCGGTGCGCGTGAAGGCAACAGGCAACAAAGACACGGCCAATATGTACGGCACGATCAGCGCAAGCGGCACACCCAGCGACCCGTCCGCAGGCGCAAATGATGTGTCGATGAGCTTAATATCGCAGGAGGTCACGTCAAGCGTCACCGCTGAGATTGGTGATGTAGTGTACGTTAAGATGGTAGCCGCTGACGTTAATGGTGACCTTGGGGAAGTGGTGGGAGAGCGGTTCACGCGGGGTGACTCGACGGACCACCCGCCGAAGATTCAGGAGCAGTTCGACCGCACGTCGGCAACGACGGCGATAATGTACCTTGATATTATCGACCCATCTCTGAGTGTAACGAACGTCGAGTTCAAGAAGCGCGAGGGATCGGAAGCGGCTGACACGTTCACATCATGGCTAACGCTGTGGGACACCAGCACGGGCGTAGCCGGGACAGCGAAAGCGTTGGTGCGTGCGGAGTCGCTGACCACGGAGGACGGGCAGGAATCCATGATCCTCTATAGGGTGACGTGGACCGATCATCTGGGAGTGTCGCAGGTCATCGGGGGTCAATTCACGTCGGGCAATTTAGACGAGAACGCCAGCACCGTATACTATGGATTCACGGACGCACAATCTTCTACATCGTCAACGGCTTCTGGCAGTTACCAGAATTATTTGAGCCCAGAAACATCAGCCAGTCAAACGTACTTCATGAACACCGTGCTACCCGTAGGCGTCACTATCACGGATTACTCTGTGAGGTTCTACAGAAATTCTACTGGAGACGTGGCAACCGTGGGGCTTTATGAGGTAAGCACGGCGGGGGCACTGACCCAGATCGGCAGCACACGCACCCACGGATCGACGGGGTGGGTGACTTCCACGGACAGCGCACCTAGTCAGACGGTGACGGCTGGTGTGCAATATCAATGGGCAATCACGCTGGACGGAGCTACGGCAGGCGGGCAAGCTCGCTTCCTGTATGCGGCAATAACATTCACGCGACACAGTTACAAAGAGGGTTTATGATGCACGAATCAACCACGATGGTGCTTGCCGAGTTAAGAGCTCCGAGTGTGCAAGCCAACGACACTTTCAAGGCTGCGTTACGTGCCTTTTTGCCGTCACTCAACCGCGTGAGCCAACAGGCGGCAGCTATGCAGGCGCTTGTTTCTATCGCGCAGCTAGACGAGACGGACGAAGCCATAGCCCAGAAGTATGAAGGACTGATGAAGTGTCTGGAATCCGTGCAGGGCAAGCATGATCGTGCGGTAGACTATATCGGATCGCTACGAAATGCGGTTAAAGCATACGAAGACGAGTTAGTCTCGCTTGAGGAAGTAGCTACGCAGTAGCGTTCCGGTGCGTGGGTCAGCCTTGTCCGCGTTGCCTCCGCGTTGGTAAGCACCACGCGCCGGTTCGCTAGTTCTATTAACATTTACAAGAGCTATCATGGAACCCGATTTGATGATGCAGGGGCTGATCAGCCTGACAGCATCCATAGCAGGCGTTAAGGTGGCGATGAATGGCATATACAAAAGACTGGACCGCCACGAAACAAAGTTAGACGAAAGCACGGAGAAGCTTTACGGCTTCGGTGAACGTATTGCAAGAATTGAGGCGCAGCAGATTGAGGAACGCAAACCCAGGGGGAAAAAATGAAAATCGAACCAACCGCATCTCATGTATCGTCGGTGATGAATTTCCTACGCGAGACACTGACAGAGGAACGGACGGACGCGCTGATTGAGTTTGTAAAGGTGCGGTTCGGCAAGTTTGTGCCGTGGTTCGCGCGGCCCTTTGTCTGGCGCTATCTCGACCAAGCGTTGCCGGACGCGATTCTGGAGCCGCTGGAGTTGGTGCTGATGAGTCGCGTGGCCGATGAGGCTTAAGAACGGCGTCATATGGGCGCAGATGCACAAATCAATGGAACACGCTTGGGAAGTGTGCGAGCGCGTGACGTGGGAAGTGTGTGACCGTGATGCTGTAATCACATCGGGCAGAGACGGGGTACACTCGCAGACTAGCCTACACTACGAAGGCAAGGCGCTGGACCTACGAACGCGCGACCTCGACACCGATACGGTGACAAAGTACGCGCAGGCATTGCGTCAGTGCTTGGGTGACGATTACGACATCGTGATCGAATCGGATCACATACACGTCGAATACGACCCCGCATGACGATGATCGGCACAGTCTCGGAAAAGCGGACGCACGTGGCCAAGGAAAACGCTGGCCCGCGTGCGGTCACGGAGTACACGGTGACGCGCTTTGTTGACTATAGCTGCCCGCGCTGCAATACCGCTTGTGATAAAGACGATTATTTGTGTTGCTTCTGCGGCTGGGAACGGAACGACGATCCGTGGGTCTGCATCTGTCATTGCGTGAACCGCATGAAGGACAATTCTTGCGCGGTCTGCGGGTTTGTGCGCTAGTGAAGTGCGTGCGGGTGTTGTGGACGGACGCCGCCCACATAGACGAACTTCGCGTAGGTGAAGTCGGCGGGCCGATAGACGGAATCGCTGTCGGGATGCTTGTTGAGGATGAACCGACGCACATCAGCGTTGCATTAGAGAGATATGACGGCGGCGACTATCGAAGGGTTCTCTGTATCGCTCGGCCTATGGTACGTGAGATCCAGCATCTTGCAGTCAGGAATCATCTCAGCGGAGAGTAAGCGACTTGGCTGGTGGCGCACTCTGGACCCAAGAAGAAGACGCCTTGATTGCGGACATGGTTGCGGCGGGATCAACGAACCCATCTATCGTCAAAGCGTTCCAGGCGCGATTCCCAAACAAGCGCGGCCCTTCGTCCATCATCAAGCGACGATCCCAGCTAGGGCTTGGCGCTGAGAGCATCCCGACTGAGCCCGACGAGAAGATAGAGGTGGGAGACGGCTATGTGCGGGTGGCGGCTTCGAAGTCGATACGCGACCCCGAGACACTGTTCGCAAAGTCTGGCCTAGACCCGAAGGTGTGGGAGATCGTGCCGGACTCTGGGCAGATGAAGAAGTGGGACGTGCCCATGAAGATTGACGATGAGGCGGTGGTGGTTCCGTGCTTCTACGTTGCGATCAAGGTTCGGAAGAAGTGGGCAGAGTCAGGGCTACCGTCTCCGCTGATTGTGAACGTCAGCCGCCCCAAAAAGGTCAAGCCATCCGAGGGTGACTTCGTTTCGGTGCATTGGGGTGACGAACATTTCCCTCATCAAGATGACCGCGCCATTTCGATCCTCTACCAGATAATCGACCTTCTCAATCCCGGCTTCGTCTGCGCGCACGGTGACGTTCTTGACGCCGAATCGTTGGGACGGTGGCCGAAAGATCCGATGCACCGCGTCGGGCTGGCCGAGGAAATCGAAATGGGCGCAAAGCATTTCGGCATAATTAAAAGCCTGACGCCTAACGCGAAGCGCGTCTATCTGCTAGGCAACCATGAAGCGCGACTGCGGAAGTCAATCTGGGCACTATGCGAAGGCCGGTTAGCTGGCGAGATCCTAACCCTGCCCAGTGTCCACGAGGTTTTGAAGTGGGAAGCATTGCTAGGACTTGGCGACGATTGGGAGACGGTCAGTTACACGGGCGGCGGCGGCGCCAATCACTACCTCTTGTTCGACCGGCTCATCCTCAAACATGGAGACATCGTGCGAGCTCACAGCGGGGCCAGCGCAAAGGCTGAGTACAGCAAATACAACAAAGGCGGCATGAGCGGTCACACGCATCGGCGCGGCGTGTACGAGCACAGGGATTACAACGGGACGCAAGCGTGGTGGGAACTGGGGCTACTCGGCACGATCCGCGAGGACTATGTAGCGCACGCCGATTGGCAGCAGGGGTTTTGCGCGATCCAATGGTCTGAGGACAGAAAGGAGTTCGGGGTTGAAGAAATCCGCATCCATGACGGCGTGGCGTTCTTCCGTGGCAAGCGGTACACAGGTTGACCGGAAGCGTCGCCGCCCTATCTTAAAGCAAGCGAGCCCCTTGCAGCCTTCGGGCCGGTCCTGACGCGCTCGCCCGCCTTCCATAGCTAACCCGTTAGTGACCAGCGAAGCCCGGTGTGCGTTGAAAGCGTCACCGGGTTTCGTGTATCTGCCATTCCCGTCCGATGGGGACTTGCGCCACTAGCGATATCGTTACAGATTAATTCACACTCACTATGCAAGGGGGTACAGAATGGCGAGACTCACGGAGAATCAGAAAGACGCACTCCGAGATATGACCGGACACGGGCGCACGATGGCGAGCCTCAAGTGTCACGGTCTGATTCACGGGTTTCCCGGTCACTGGCGGTTGGGTGTCTACGGGGAGCTTATCCTCGCTGGCTGGACACTGGATGGAATCAAGTCCATGCGCGCCAGAGCGCGAGCCGCATCCCTGTCGGTCACTTTGGGGGGGGTACAGCATGAAGACCGATGACCAGAGATGCCACGCGCTAGAAAATGCGTTCAGCGCCGCGTTCGCAGGGGCGCCTCGGCGCAAGAAGGCCAAGGTGCCGAAGCCCATGTTCCCAAGCCCGGAGGCCAAGGCCGCATGGCTGGCGTCGAGGAAGGCAGAGAAGGCGACCTGGGTGGCCGCAAGCGATGAAGAGCAGCAAGCCTACAAGAGCTATCTCGCAGACTGCCGGGACGCACGAGTCGGACTCAAGAGTATCGTGAGATTTGAGGAATGGCGATCACTCGCCACGACGCAAGGGGGTACAGCATGAAGACCAAGACAACGCAGCGGCGATACGCCATCGCGGTATTTCACGAATGTGCTTCGTCTCGTCGCCGCCGTCCAGTGGTGGTGGACCCAGAACAAGTATTTGAACTGGAGCAGTCGGGGAACCGCGACTGTACGATCTACGTTGACACAACGCGAGGCCATCTTGAGTTCGCGCAGTCCTGCGCTGATGGCGATACGCAGTGGTTAAGGGCGGTTGCCAAAGGAATTTTGGAAGGTCTAAAGGAAGGTACAGCATGAAGGACACACTCGCCCACCGCTTCAGGCACGCAGCCGAAGCACCGCCAGTGTCCGAAGATGTGCCGGTATTTGACGTAGAGGAACACGGCTCGCCAACTTTACGCGCTGTCTTCCGTAGGCTGGAGGAACTTGGATGGGAAGACGCAAAAGGCGTGAGAGCTTTTGAGCAACTGAAGGCGTTGGAGATTCAGGCACTTCCGAAGGTGTCCAACGCACACGATTGGCTGGACAAGGTAGGCGATCCACTGTACGACGATTGGGACGATTTCACATACCACGCAAGGGGTAGAGCATGAAGCACAGCGAAAGCATTGCAAAACTGTCGGAGGCAATGTGCGCGGCCCAGCAGGAGATCGAACACGCGCATAAAGACAGCACCAACCCGCATTTCAAATCCACGTTCGCCAGCCTCCCGTCGGTGATAGACGCGACGGTGCCCGTCCTTAATCGGTTCGGTCTGTCGGTAATCCAGCTTCCCGGCTTCCAAGACGGATGCGCCACGGTCGAGACGATCCTGACGCATGAATCGGGCGAGTGGTTGTCAGGGGTGAGCGGTTCGCCTATCTCTAAAAACGACCCGCAGGGTGTAGGCTCGGCCATAACATACCTTCGGCGCTACAGCCTCGCGGCGCTGTGCTGCATCGGGCAGGACGATGACGATGGCAACGCCGCGAGCCAAAAGCCACCAAGGGCACCGAACAAAGAAACGACGCTTGTTGCTCAGGAGCTCAAGAAGCTACTGGACACTCACAAGGCTATCCCAGCAGACGGACGCAAGGCTGCACTGGCCGCATACGCAGCTTTGGACCTCGACCGTATGAAAACAGCGATCAACTACATCAAGGAAAAGGCATAATGCAGATCGAAGGCACGGTAACGAAGGTGCTGGACGAAGTAACTGGCGAAGGCAAAAGTGGCACATGGCGCAAACGCGAGTTCATCCTAGAGACGGACGGCAAGTATCCGAAAGAAATCTGCGTCACCGTATGGGGTGATATGGTGGATGACGTTGCCGACATCACAGGCCAGACCATCACGGCAGATATCGACATTTCAAGCCGCGAATACAACGGGCGATACTATACGGATGTGAAAGCGTGGAAAATCGTACACCAGCAGCAAGCCACTCCATCAGCGTCCAAGGATGACGGGCTCCCGTTCTGATGGCGTTTATTGCCAAGGGTCCATCGACGCGCAGGCGGGAACGCAAAGCCGCGTCATGGGCCAGGGCCTACGGATCTGAGGAACGAATCAAGTTCGTGCGCTCAATGGGGTGTTCCATCTGCGGCTGGTTAACAACGCAGGCCAGACCGGGGTTGGAGCATCCCATTGAGAACGCGCACACGCGCACAGGCGGCACTGGCAGGAAGGCAGACGCCGACACGATCATCCCGCTGTGCTGGACGCATCACGACGAATACGACGGCGGCAAAAAAACGTTTGCCGCTAAATACTCATTTGACCCGATAGCCAGAGCCGCCGAAGTGGAGTCGGCTTGGCAGGATTGGGGGGAGGCAGCGAACCCATGACCTACTCAGACCCAGGCGACCAGACGGTAGACAGCACCGACCCGAGGCAGCAGGGGCTATTCGAGCCCGCGCCAAGGGCGGCAGACGCAGCAGCAGCAGCATATTTTGCCGACAAGGCACTCACACAGCGGCTAGATCACCTGCGCGAAATGTCAAACGAGCCGATCCGCAAATGCAGCTGTTGCGGCGGCAATTCAAAGGTTTACGCATACAGGCTGGGGTCATACGCTAGGGTGATGATCTGGATGGTATTTCAGGGCGATGAATACCTTCACATCCCCAGTTCGGGGGCTATCAATGGCGGCGGCGATTATGCGAAGCTGCGGCACTGGAAGCTCATTGAAGAAAGCCCAACGACTCCCGACCCGACGAAAAGATCGAACGGCCTATGGAAGCTGACGGCGAAGGGCCGAGACTTTGCACTCAACAAAACCACGGTCAGCGGCGTTTGCTACTATAAACACCCCGACGGTGGGGTGATGGGGTTTGAGCCGGAACAGGTAGGCATCGCGGACGTGCTCGGTAAGCATTTCGACTATCAGATGCTGATGGATGGCTATGGGGTCGGATGAACAAGTTGGCGGGGCGGGAGACTATCCTACTTGATAAGGAGTAGGGGACGGGCTAACGAAGGGACCGACCCCGCCAACATTCTCATAACGCAAGGGTGTGACAATTATGGACGAAGCACAAAGGACAGCCTGTTACGAGCAGGCGATACAAGACGCCGAAACGCACATCAAGATGCTAGAGGGTGCGCTGCGGTGGATCAGAGACGAAGCGGAAACCGGCACGGATCGGCACGAAGCCTGCGACAGCATCTACGGCGCGTGTGATGCGGCGTTGGGCGACAGCGAGGAGGTCTATTCGTTTATGGAGATACCCAAGGATGAGTGCTCCATATGCCGACGCCCGATCCCACCAACAACCGGCGTGCCACTATGCGCTAGATGCTTGGGCACAGCGAAGGCCCACGCCACGCTTGAGCAAGCGGGCAGGGACTACGCGCTGGACTGCGCCGACGATCCGACGCTAGACCGGAGGGTGCGCTAATGCCGATGATTATGAAGTGCGACGATTGCGGCACCACGACAGACAGGAACGCGGGCAAGGATGGCATAACGTCCACCCGTGGCAAGCTGACCGTCCACATTAAGCTGATGAAAGCGAACGGGTCCGAGCCCATCGTGTGCGAGCATTGCATGAGGCTCGCGGCCTACTACCCGATGCGCGAGGTGGCGGTATGAAAGTGCTACTAGCTTTGATGGGATGTATGGCGGTTGTGGGTGCGTTGGTCGCATTGCTTGCGGTTGCCGACGCGACTGCGGCTAGGCGGTGGTATGACTGACGCGCAGTGCGTCGAGAGGGCTGCGCGCATCCTATACAGCGCGACGTACAATATTTCGCACGACGATCTCGACTACATGACCGCCGATGCGTGCCTGAGCTCCGTCACGCCACGCTACGGGGCGACAAAGGTTTTCGATTCGTGGGGTCCAGCCGGCCAGGAGGTCTACAAAATATTGCCGCCCGATCCAGCGCACGTTGCCCGTTGGCACAAGCTATACAACGAAGTGACGCGGGTGGTAGCAAAAATGCCACCGCCACCGCACAAGGGCAGCGGGCGGCGCTGTCCGTGCGGCATCATCCTTCGCAAGCGTCAGAAAGACTATTGCAGCAAAGCGCATCGTAACAAGTGGGCCTATGAAGGTAACCTTAGCACTGCCCCCAGGCCGATCACCAGCGAAGAACGCGCGATCATTTGTACGATGTACGCAGAGGGCGCGGGGATCAACACAATACGAATTGCAGTGCGGCGCGGTAACAAAAAAACAAGGCAAGTTTTACTTGACGCAGGCATTGAGATACGGAAAAACGGTTTACACGGGCGGCGCTGTCCGTGCGGCAAGCAGCTACGGCGCAGGACCAAGACCGAATCACAGTCAAAGTTTTTGAAGCGAAACTACTGCTCCACGGATTGCAGGAACGCGGGCCGACGTAACCAAGGAAGCAAATGAGATTCGCAAGCCTGTTCTCTGGCGTCGGTGGCTTTGATCTTGGCTTTGAACGAGCTGGGATGAAGTGCGCGTGGACGGTCGAGTACGACAAACAAGCGCGGTCAGTGCTGCGGAAGCGGTGGCCGGATGTTCCCCACTACGAGGATGTGCATAATGTCGGACCAAGCCAGCTTACTCCTATCTCCCTCCTCTGTGGTGGCTTCCCGTGCCAAGATTACTCAGTTGCAACAAGTCAAGCTAAGGGAATTAGAGGAAAAAAAGGAGTTTTGTGGTGGAACATATTAAAAATTGTTCAAGCAAAAAAACCACCTTATATACTTCTAGAAAATGTTGATAGGCTATTAGGCTCACCTGGTAAACAAAGAGGAAGGGATTTTGGGGTCATATTAGCCTGTTTAAGAGATGAAGGCTACTCAGTTGAGTGGAGAATGATTAATGCAGCAGATTACGGTTTTCCCCAAAAAAGAAGAAGAACTTTTATTTTTGCTTGTAAAAATAATACAAAAATCGCTAAAAGATATTTAAAAGCAGGTGAGCTAAATAATCCATCAGATTGGTTTACCAAAGAAAGTTTTTTTGCTAAAGAATTTCCTGTTGAATTAAAAAATGAACAACAGCTTATGTTTGAGGGCTTAA
>ENA-OREN01003613-OREN01003613.1-marine-metagenome-genome-assembly--contig:-NODE-3613-length-14251-cov-3.002328_pt1 | contig 14251 bp, 11 predicted proteins | sample MGYA00248624_ERZ508555 | MGnify/ENA primary metagenome ERZ508555 (study PRJEB26222, sample SAMN06267773) | marine metagenome | isolation source: Saanich Inlet, British Columbia, Canada | place...
CGTTGAGCAAACTTACCCAAAAACCAGTTCCCGCGTAGAACAACCACCGAAAATTCAAAATGAAATCATTGGCAAAAATCATCTCGTATCTCGCCCTCGCGGCGAGTCTTGTTCCGAGCCTCCTTTACTTCACTGGCACGATCGATCACGACGCCGTGAAGTGGACGGCGCTCGCCGGCACGATTATCTGGTTCATCAGCACACCGATTTGGGCTGGCCAATGCGAAACCGCTGACACGTCAGCCAACTAGAAACATAAGTCCAAGAGTTGCACCCTTCAGCATCCTTGCCAGTCTTGGCCAAGGCCGGCGGCAGCAGCTCAATGAGCGTGAATCCCCGAGGTCTATCTCCTCCGGGCTTTAGTGAGTCCGAGTCATTCATTTTAGTGGCATCTCGTTTAACAAGGGCCAGAACTGGATGATGAGTGGTGTGCCGAGGATGGCTATGACGATTTCCAGCGGCAGGCCAACCCGCCAGTAGTCGCCGAAACGGTAACCACCCGGCCCCAAAATCATGGCGTTGCACTGGTGCCCGATGGGGGTCAGGAACGCGCACGACGCCCCCACCGCCACCGCCATCAAAAACGGGTCGGGATGCAGGCCAAGCGTGCCGGAAATGCCGACCGCGATCGGTGCCATGATGAACGCCGTGGCGGCGTTGTTGATGATGTCGGAGAGGCACATGGTCACGATCATGACCAGGGTGATCATCGACCACGACGGCAGTTCGCTGGTCAGGCCCTTGATGGACTCGGCGATCAGCCCGGTGCAGTCCGTCGATTGAAACGCCTGGCTAACTGGAATCATCGCGCCGAGCAGGACGATGATCGGCCATTCCACTTCTCGGTAAATATCGCGGAGCGGCAAAATCCCGCAAAGGATGTAGGCCAGCACAGCACCCAAAAAGGCGATGGTCATCGGGAAGCCGGTTATGCTCAACCCGATGGCTCCCGCAAATATCGCCACTGACAAACCAATCCGTGAGAACGTACCCACCTTTAGCTCCCGCTCGGCCAAGGGCAGCAGGTTGAGATCGGCGATGGTGTCGTCCATCTCCGGGGTTTTGCCGTGCAGCAGCAAAACGTCGCCGACGCGAAAAACCACCTCCTTGAGTTGCTTGCGGATGGGCTTGTTTTGGCGCGCCACAGCCATGAGCGTCATCGTGTTTCCGCTGCGACGTCGGAGGTGTGTGCGGGTGCGCCCCAGCAGCGGCGAGCCGGCGGTCACGATAGCCTCGGTGAAGCCGGTGTTCTCCTCCTTCAGGCTGTCGATGCGATGCCGCATCTCGGTGGAGAGATGCAGGTCGTGTTCCTCGATCAACGCCTGCAACTCCACCGGGTCGGCCTTGACCACGTAACGGCAGCCTTCCTGAATGACGCCGTCCGGGTTGGGCGGCAGTACTTTGTCGTCCTTTCTGATGAAGCCGAAAAGGGTCATTTTTTCGCCGACAAGCTTCTCCACCTCGGCCACCGTTTTGCCGATCCATTTGCAACCGTCCGGAGTGCTGATCTCGGTGATGTAATCGTCGATTTGGAACAGCGATTCCATGCCCGGTTTCTTGTGCGACTTGGCGGGGATCAGCCGCCAACCGACGAGCACGATAAACAGCAGACCGGCAATCGCCACCAAGCCGCCGACCGGCGAAAAGTCAAACAAGCCGAACGCCGGTTCGCCGGTCAGCTCCGCGCGAAGGCTGGCGATGATGATGTTTGGCGGCGTGCCGATCATCGTCATCATGCCTCCGAGGATGCTGGCAAACGCCATCGGCAACAGCAGGATGGTGGGCGAGCGCTGGCGGTCTACCGCCGTCTTGAGCGCGACCGGCAGCATGAGCGCGAGCGCGCCGACGTTGTTCATGAAGGCGGACAAAACCATGACCACCAGCGAGAGGCTGAGGATATGCGAGATCTGGTTTTTTGTGAACGGCATCACGCTGCGCGAGATTTGGTCCACCACGCCGGAGTTGCGCAGCGCCCGGCTGATAATCAGAACCGCTGCGACAGTCACCACCGCCGGATGGCCGAACCCCTCCAGCACCCGCTTGGGCTCCTCGACCAGTTTGGACGTTTCACCCCCGAGAATCGCGTCCAGCGCCACCAGCGCCACCAGCGCGATGACTGCCACGACGTCGTAGCGCCACTTGTTCCACGCAAACAGGGCGAACATCACGAGAATCAGTCCAATAACGGCAATCTGGTCGGGTGTCATGAATTAAATTAGTTCAGCGTCCGCAGAACAATAACAAGCCGGCCAAGCGCATCAAACGCAATTCCTCCCCGCTAGCCGCTTGGCCAAGTGCGGGCAAAAACCTCTTATTCGGGATTGTGCATGGGGGCTTTTCCCGCTAGAAAACGGGCAGGATGCCATCCGTTGGAGACCAATTGAGGACAGCCCGCGAGGAGCAGGGCAAGTCGCTCGAGGACATTGGCGGCGAACTTAAAATCCGCACCAACCACGTGCTGGCCCTCGAGGAGGGGGATTTCGACAAGTTCGACGCCCCGGTGTTCGTGCGCGGGTTCGTCCGTTCCTACTGCCGGATTCTCAAGATCGACTCGGCCCCGGTGGTCGTCCAGCTCAACCACGAGCTTGGCGGCACGGATGCGCTGGCCAGCGACCCCGCGCTGTCTGCGGGCAAAAAAGGGTTGGTCTATCAACTCACGCTTTTTCTGACGCACGTCAACTGGAGCATCTGGCTGCCGTTGATTGTTCTGATCCTGATCGCCTCGACGGTCTTGCTCGTGGTCGATGCCAAAAATGACCAGCGCGAGGCACTCAGAAGCGGCGACTGGGTCAACGACCTGCCGGCAGCCGAGTACAAGCCATCGCGCGGAATGCTCGAGTTGAAAATAAATGACCTGCCACCCGCGCCGGTCAAGCCGTCCGCCACCAACTCCCCGAGCGTCAAACCGTGACGCGAAGGCAACGCCAACCGGCCCGGCACTCGCTGGCCGTGGCAACCTTGCTTGCCGGCCTGTTTCCGTTCGTTTGCAACCCAGCCCATGCCGTTGACGGCGGCCCCGTCGAGTTCAACCGCGACATCCGCCCGATCCTCTCTGACAACTGTTACCAGTGCCACGGGCCGGACGCCAACAAGCGCAAGGCCAAGTTGCGGCTCGACACCGAGGCCGACGCGTTTCGTGACGAGGCCGACGTGCGCTCGTTCGTCGCCGGCAAGCCAAGCGAGAGCGAGGCTTACCGCCGCATCACCACCGCCGACGCGGACGACCTCATGCCGCCGCCCGACTCTGGCCTTGCTCTAACCGACAGCGAGAAGGAGTTGGTCCGGCGCTGGATCGAGCAGGGCGCCAAGTGGCAAAACCACTGGGCCTTCATCCCGGCCAAACGCCCCGGCCTTCCGCTTGGCCAAGCGCGGGCAGGCGGCTGGCCGCTCAACGCGATTGACCACTTCATCCTGGGCAGGCTCCGCGCCGGGCAACTCGCCCCGTCGCCGGTCGCGGCCAGGCGCACGCTCATCCGACGCGCCACGCTTGACCTCACCGGCCTGCCGCCGACGTCGGCCGAGATCGAGGCCTTCGCCGCCGACTCGTCGCCACGCGCCTACGAGCGCTTGGTTAATCGGCTCCTCGCCTCGCCTCGCTATGGCGAGCACATGGCGCAGGCATGGCTCGATGCCGCCCGCTACGCCGACACCAACGGTTTCCAGGCCGACCGCACCCGCAATCAGTGGCATTGGCGCGACTGGGTCGTCGATGCGCTGAACCGCAACATGCCGTTCGACCAATTTACCATCGAGCAGCTTGCCGGAGACCTGTTGCCCAAGCCGTCGCTCGGCCAGCTCATCGCCACCGGCTTCAACCGCAACCACATGCTCAACGGCGAGGGCGGCGCGATTGCCGCCGAGACGCAGGTCGAGTATGTCGTCGATCGAGTCGAGACGACCGGTACTGTCTGGCTCGGCCTCACCGTCGGTTGCGCGCGCTGCCACGACCACAAGTATGACCCGATTTCGCAGAACGAGTTTTACCGGTTGTTCGCCTTCTTCAACGCCGTGCCGGAGCGCGGAGGCGGCGACATGGAGCCCACTATTAAGGTGCCCACCCTGGAACAGGCGGCCAAGCTCAAGCAACTCGAGACCACGCTGGCCCGGCACCAAGCCGAGCTCAATCAGCCTTTGGCCAGGTTCGACGCCGAGCGCGAACAATGGGAGGCGCCGTTGCGGAGGGAGATTGGGCAAACCGGACGGCTCGACGGCTGGCGGCAGCTCAAGCCGGACTCCGCCGAGTCGGCCAACGGCAGTGAGTTGAAGATACAGGACGACGCCTCGGTGCTCGCCACCGGCAAATTGCCGGACAACGACGCCTACACGCTCACGTTCAGCACCGATCTCGACGGTATCACGGGCATCCGGCTCGAGACGCTGACAGACCCGAGCTTGAAAGGTGGTGGCCCCGGACGCGAGGGCAACTTCGTGCTGACCGGTTTCGAGTTGCAGCCCGGTATCAACGAGCTCGACCTCGGCAACCTCCAGCAACGCTTCGACAGCGGCCTGATGAAAAAGGGCGCCAAGCGGATCGACATTGATATCACCGGCCAACGACTGCTCGTGCTCGACGTCGGCGACGGCGACAACGGCATCTCCTCCGACTGGGCCAACTGGGGCGAACCGATTCTAGAAGGCCCCGACGGCACCCTCAAGTTAACCGAGCTCGACTGGCACTCCGCGACGACCGACTACCGCGAAGTCCTAAAGAATCGCAACGCAAAGGGTGAGCCGCAGCGCATCGACGGCCGACCTCTCAAGTGGGGCATCGGAACCCACGCCAAGTCGCGCGTCATCTTCGTGCTGCCGGAGGGCTACACCCGATTCAGGGCCACCGTCGGACCTGACACCGGCGCGCTTGAGGAGGTGCCCAACGCGCAGACGTCGATCCGGTTTTTCGTGCACGTCAGCACCAGGGGCCGGCCGGGTAAACTCGATCCGCTGTTGTTTGCCAGCGCTGTTGCGGAGTTCAACCAGGATGGCCTGCCGGTGACCGGCGTGATCGATGGCGATCCCAAGTCCGGCTGGGGCATCTGGAAAAAGGACTTCGATTACAACCAGCCACGCAAGGCCGTGTTTCGCTTGAAAGAAACCTGGCCGGCCGGCGAAGGCACGCGATTCACGTTGCGGCTCCGGCATAAGCACGATGCGAAGAAGCATCTGCTAGGGCGCTTCCGCGTCTCGGTCACTGCCGCGCCCGAGCCGTCGATTGAGATGCGCGACGGGTTGCCGGGGGAGATCGTTCACATTCTCGGCACGCCCCCGGCCAAGCGCCAGGCCAAGCAGCGCGACTCGCTCGCCCGGCATCATCGTTCACTCATGCCGGACTTCATCGCGGCCAGGCGCGGCGGGGAAACCACCCGCGCGGCGATCAAAAAAATCAACGACTCGCTGGGCAGCACCATGGTCATGCGAGACTCGGCCAAGCCGCGCGACACCTTCCTACTCGTGCGCGGTGTTTACGATCAGCCGGACAAGAGCCAGTCCATCCAGCCCGGCGTCCCGGCCAGCCTCCCCGGCTTGGCCAAGCGCGGGCGCGCCAACCGGCTCGACCTCGCCCGTTGGCTGACCGATCCGAATCACCCGCTCACCGCCCGCGTGACGGTGAACCGTTACTGGCAACATTTCTTCGGCATCGGCCTTGTCAAGACCACCGAGGACTTCGGCGTGCAGGGCGAACGGCCGGAACACCCCCGGCTGCTCGACTGGCTTGCGACCGAGTTCGTGCAGTCCGGCTGGAACGTGAAGCACCTCCACCGCCTCATCGTCACCAGCGCGGCGTACCGGCAGGCCTCCGCTGTGACGCCGGAGTTGCTCGAGCGCGATCCTCAAAACCGGCTTATCGCCCGAGGCCCGCGCCTTCGCATGAGCGCGCAGGCCATTCGCGACCAGGCGCTCGCACTCGCCGGATTGCTAGTGGAGCGAACGGGCGGCCCGCCGGTCAAGCCGTACCAGCCGCCCGGTGTTTGGTCTGACTTCAGTTTCGGGAAAATCGTCTACAAGCGCTCCGGCGGCGAGTCGCTCTACCGGCGCAGCCTCTACACGTTTTGGCGGCGCTCGGTGAAGCCGGCGATGTTTTTCGATAACCCGGCGCGGCGCGTCTGCACCGTGCGCCCCAGCCGCACGAACACCCCGATGCACGCGCTCAACCTGCTCAACGACACCACCTACGTCGAGGCCGCCCGCTGCTTCGCCGAGCAACTGCTGCGGCAACCGGGCAGTGACGGTGACCGGCTTCGCCAGGCGCTGGCGATCGCCACAGGCCGGCTGGCAAGGAGGGCTGAAATCGACCTTTTGGCCAGGCGCCTGACCAAGCTTCAAACGCATTACGCCGGTAATCCGGAGTCGGTGAAGGAGTTGTTATCCATCGGCGAAGCCAAGCCGGATCAAGCGCTCGACGCCGCGCAGGTTGCCGCGCTGACGGGGATCACCAGCCTTATACTGAACCTAGACGAAGTCATCACCAAGGAGTAACGTCCGCGCTTAGGCGTGCCAGGAACGTTCGATTTCTTTTGCGGCCTCCGGCCAACTGGGCTGTTTGAACTCAAAGCCGGATTCGAGCAACTTGCCCGGCACCGCTCGGCGGCTTTTCAGCAGCAACTCCGTCTCGGTCCGCATGAAGAATGCGCCGATCTCGAGCATCCACGCTGAGGCTGGCAGGCCGTACTTCACGCCGCACGCCTCGCGCAGCGCCCGCATAAACTTGCGGTTTGACATCGGGTTGGGCGAGCACATGTTGATCGGCCCGATGAGTTCCTCGTGGTCGAGGCACCAGTCGAGCATCCGTAAAAGATCCTCCACGTGCAGCCAACTGACGTACTGCGTGCCCGGCCCCTGTGTGCCGGCAAGCCCGAACCGGGTGATGTTTCGAAACGCCTCGAACACCCCGCCCGCGCCGGTGCCGAACACCATGGACAGGCGCATCGCAATACGGCGCGTGTGCGGCGTTGCCGCGTTGAACAGCGCACGCTCCCAGCGGTTCACCACATCGACGGAGAACTCCCACTTGTTCCCCGGGCCGCCTTCCGGTACGGGATCGATCTCTCCAGTGGTCTCGTCCATGTCTCGGTCGAGTGCGTGCCGATAAATTGTCGAGGAGCTGGCGTTGAACCACACTTTCGGCGGTGTGGCGCAACCCACAATCGCCTCGCCGATCACCTCGGTGGAGGACTCGCGTGACTCGTAAATCTGGCGCCGATTCTTTTTACCGTACCGGCAGTTGACCGTGCGGCCGGCGAGGTTGATGACGGCCGTCGCGCCGTCGAGTTCATCGGCCCACGCGTCGAGGTTGGCACCGTCCCACCAAATGAACCGAACGCCCTCCCGGTGCTCATGATTTTGCCGGGAGAGCACCACCACATCCCAGCCCTTTGCCACAAAATGCCGGGTGACATGCTGGCCGATGAAGCCGCCGCCGCCCGGGATCACGATCTTTTGTTTGCCCATCGTCAAGGTCATGGAATAATACCATGGCACAGGCCAAAGTACAACCAACGGGCAATCTGCGCTTGGCCAATCGACGGTGGCAGGCGTATCGTCTTGTCCATGTTAGACACCCTGACCAGTCAACTGGACGACGGTACGGAACTGAGCGATGAACAAGTGCGCGACGCCATTGGCTACCTGACTGATGAGAGCGTCACTCCCGAAGCCAAGGCTAGGTTCCTCACGGCGCTGGCAAACAAGGGCGAGACGCCGGGGGAGATTGCGGCGTTTGCCAGTGAGCTACGCGACAAGGCGTTGCCCGTGCCGCTCGATGACGAGACGCGTGGCCGTGAGATACTCGACGTCTGCGGCACCGGTGGCGACAAGCTAGGGACGTTCAATATTTCCACCACCGTCTCGCTCGTCGCCGCGGCGGCCGGCGTGACGGTGGCCAAGCACGGCAACCGCGCGATCACCTCCAAGTCTGGTAGCGCCGACGTGCTCGCTGAGTTGGGCATCCCGATCGATCTCACGCCGGAACAGGTCGCGGCGAGTTTGAGTGATCACGGCTTCGCGTTCCTGTTTGCGCCGGGTTATCATCCGGCGTTCAGGCACATCATGCCGGCGCGCAAGCTGTGCGCCGAGCGCGGCCAGCGGACAGTGTTCAATTTCCTCGGCCCGCTCCTCAACCCGGCACGGCCGACGTCACAACTCATCGGCGTACCCAAGGGCGAACTGTGCGAGCCGATCGCGCGCGTGCTGCAGTCGATCGGTATTCGGCGCGGCATGGTTGTGAACGGCAAAGTTGGCGACAGTGGGATGGACGAACTCTCGACGCTCGGCGAAAACACGGTGGCGGAATTTTATCAGGATCGAGGTTTCAGCGTGAGTCGCGACGAGCCAGGTTTGTTCCCGCTGCAACCCGCGACGCTTGACGATCTCAAGGGCGGTGACGCCGGGGAAAACGCAGCGACCATTCGCTCGATTCTCGCTGGCGAGGATCGCGGTCCAAGACGGGATGCTGTGTTACTGAACGCCGCTCACGCGCTCTTTGTCGCGGCCAGAACCAAATCGGCGATAGAGGGGTGGGATTTGGCTGCGTCGGTCATCGACGACGGCTTGGCCAAGAGCAAACTAGCGGAGTTGACCAGCGACTGACAGTCGTTATGATTTCTTTGTCTCTTAAATAATGTACTATTTCAAGGCTAACGATAAAGATGAGACGAAGTATGGGCCGCTTGACGCGGAGCAAATTCGAGAGTGGGTGCGGGAGAAACGGATGGACGATCATTCCCTCGTGCGGAAATCACCCTACGAGGAATGGCGTCCGCTGAACCTAATTGAGGAACTCAGCTACATTTGCCGCGAAGCAGCTGAGTCTCCGGTGCCATCCACTCCACTCACGAGACCTGCGGTCGTACCTGTCGCAGCGGTTGCTCCCGCTGGCCAACCGATAAAACCGGGGAAATTACAGGCTGTCGCAATCATGACACTTGTCGGCGGCATTCTGGCGCTCCTGACCTGCTTTGGCATAGCTTTGGGGACGATGTTTATCTACATCCCTTGGATTTATTCTCTGGTTCTTGGCGTCATGGCCATCATGAAGGGCAGCCAGATGTTGGGTAGCAACCCGGCCCCGGCCTTCGCCTCCGCTAGGACCATCGCCATCATGCAAATCGTTAACATCATCAACTGCGACATGGTCAACCTGACGTTGGGCATCATCACGCTGGTTTTTCTCAGTGACCCCGAAGTGAGGGAGCACCTCCGCTCCCAAGGCGTGGAGACTTGACACATTGAAACCATGAGTCAGCAATATAAAATCAAGGGAACGGACGGTGCCGAGTACGGACCAGTCAGCGCGGAGGAGTTGCCACAGTGGGTCGCTCAAAACCGATGCACCCCCAAGTCGCTCGTCGAGGTGGACGGTTCCGGCGAGTGGGTGCCGCTGGCCACGCTGCCGAAGTTTCAAGACGCCTTTGCGGCGTCGCCTGCCGCGTCGCCCGCGTCGGCAGAGGGCGAGGGCGGCGTCTCGACGGTGATCCCGTACAAGAACGTCCCGGCGCTCATCGCCTATTACGTCGGTGTGTTTTGCATCATCTGTCCGCCGCTGCTCTGCTTCCCTGCAATCATCCTGGGCGTCATCGGGCTGAGGAGGGTGAAGGAAAATCCCGAAGTCAAGGGAACCGCCCATGCCTGGATCGGGATTTTATCCGGGTCATTTTTTTTACTTCTTTCCATAGTCATCGGATTTGGTTGGATAGTTCGATGAGTCACTTTAAAGCGATAGTTTTAAGAAGCTGAGAACGTGCATGTTATCATAGTGAACCCACCTCGCCGCTGATGTCCTCGAAGCAAATCATCCTCATCAGCAGTATCGCGATGTTTATTATTGCGGGAGCGGTGGCGCTGTTTTTTCTCGATCCCACGAAGCATGCGTTTTTCCCCAAGTGCGCCTTTCACATGGCGACCGGCTACTCGTGCCCCGGTTGCGGCTCTTCGCGGGCCCTTTTTGCGCTGACGCATGGCAATGTGTTCGAGGCGTTTCGGCTCAACCCCGGCATCCTCTGCCTGCTCACGATGGGCGTGACCGACTTCGGGCGCTACATCCGCTCGACGTCGCAGGCCCGACCATACCACACCCTTTTTGCGAACACCTGGCTGGTCATCGGCCTTGTCGTCGGAATGGTCGTTTACGCCGTCCTTCGCAATCTGCCCTGGGTGCCGTTCATCAGCCTGGCCCCGTAACTATCCGTAGCTTGACATCGGCTTGGCCAAGCGGAACGGTCGGCACGGATGGAGCGGGAGCAATCTAACATTCCATGGCGTTTTCTTGGCGGACTTTTCGCCGTCACGCTGCTGATTTACTTCGCCGGGTTTTACGGCATGGAACACCTGCGAGACCGCAAAGGCCCGTGGCGGGTCAATTTCGATACGGCAGCGGGTGGTGGGCCGACGATGACCATCCGCCAACCGGCGCTTGGCATCGACGGCTTTCGGGTGGTGTTCGACGGCGCGGACACGAACGGGCTTACGAGCGGTGAGTTGGCGTTCGATGATCCTGGCCGCAACAAGCAACCAATGGACAGGACACCCGAGAGCAGCCAGGAACTCAAGCAGCGCGCTTTCGCGGTGCCGTTCGGCGAGTGCATCTATCAGGATTTGATGTTCCTGCCCGGCGTGGTGACGATGAATCTGCTGGGCCACGAGATCGAGTTGATGCCCCGCACCCTCGTCATCGACAAAAAGGAAATCCCGTGGGTCACTCCCGGCAACCGGATTATCCTCCAGCCCAAGTCCAAACAGCTCTGACTCTGGATAGGGGCGGTTGCCAACATCCAGCGTGTCTCCCTCCAGTCCGGGGTGGCCACGGATGCCGTTGACCATGCGATACCTTGACTTCTAGTATGGGCTTGGTTACAAAAGTCGCCCAACAGTCTAGCCAAGACCTTGTCGAACGGGACCCCTCCATGAATGATCTTTTTATTAGCTACGCGCATATTGATGACCTTCCAATTTCTGAGGATCAGAAGGGGTGGATCACCGAGTTTCAGCGAATTCTAGAGAATCGCTTGGCCCAGTTGATGGGTGAAAAGCCTAAGATCTGGCGGGATCAGAAACTTTCAGGCAGCGACATTTTCGACGAGCAAATTGTCGAAGAGTTTAAGAATACCAAGCTCATGGTGTCGATTTTGAGTCCCCGATACATAAAGTCGGAGTGGTGCAACAAGGAAATCACTGAGTTTTATAAAAACGCTGAAGAAACTGGTGGGGTTGCTGTTGCGGGGAAATCGCGCGTGTTGAAGGTTGTCAAGACGCCGTACGATCCGGACGAGGTTCAACCGGAGTTGCAGCGGGTGTTCGGTAGCGTGCTAGGCTTCAACTTTTACGATTTCGACAATAATTCCGGTAAGGTTGTTGAGTACAACGAGGCCTTCGGGAAAGAGGCCCGTCAGAACTATTTTAGTCGTATTTATGATTTGGCTTATGAGATTTGTGAAATTCTAAAAAAATCCGACAGCGCGGATGCTGATGAATCTGCTATTGCCACTCCAGAAGAAGGCGGAAAGACGGTCTACCTTGCAACAGTGACCGCTGATCGCAATGAGGAACGTGAAAACATCGTTCGAGACCTGCGTGAGCGCGGTCATATGATTCTGCCGGATAGCCAACTGCCATTTAACGCTGCTGAGATTGAGTTAAAGGTGGGTCAATTCATGGATCGAGCGGACGTTGCCATCCACCTGCTAGGTTCCAGTTATGGAATGATCCCGGAGGCGGGCGATAAGTCAGTCATCGAAACGCAAATCAGATTATCCGCAGTGGAAGCAGCGAAACGCGGAATCGAGCGCTTGGTCTGGCTGCCGAACGAACTGCAAACTACAGAGGAAAAGCAAACCGACTTTGTCGAGCGCCTGCGGGTCGATCCCGCAACATATCAGAAAACCGACTTTGTTGAGGGTACCTTCGAAATTTTCAAGGGCCTGGTCATCGACCATTTCATCGAGAAGAAAAGTCGTGTTGATAACCCGGTGCAGGATGCGTCTGGTGACGGGCCCAGGGTGGTATATTTGATGGCGCCGCCGGATGATGAAGAAAAGATTGAGGCCATTGAGGATTATTTGTTTGAGCACGGATTGGAGGTTGTCATTCCCGTCTTTTCGGGTACTGAAGCCGAGGTTTCTGAGGCGCATATGGAGAACCTGAGAATTTGTGACTCCGTGTTAATTTATTTTGGCTCGGCCACACGTCAATGGGTCAACATGAAGCTTAACAATATGATCAAGGCATCCGGCCAGGGGCGGACCCAACCTATCCGGGAGAAGGTGATCCTCATCGCGCCGCCGGAGTCCCGTCACAAGGAGCGGTTTCGATCGCATTTAGCTGAAATCATCCAGATCCCGGGCGATAGTCTTGGCCCCCTGGATTCATTTATCACCAAGGTCAAGAGTAAGGATTAATACACCATGTTTGAAGGCAATCCATTTCCCGGTCTGCGTCCGTTTGAGTTCGACGAAAACTATCTGTTCTTTGGCCGTGAAGAACAGGTGGCCCAGCTTCTCCAGCGACTGGGCAACACACGTTTCCTTGCTGTAGTCGGTGCATCCGGCAGCGGGAAGTCATCGCTTGTGCGGGCCGGTCTGCTTCCGGAACTGCACGGTGGCACCATGACCAGCACCTCCATCGCGTGGGATATTTCCATTATGCGGCCCGGCGGCGATCCCTTGACCAAACTTGCCCAAGCCTTGGTTGAATCGAATTTGTTTGGAGATGTCAACGAGGAGAATGTATTGCAGACCCGAGCCACTCTCAGTCGCAGTGGTCTTGGGCTCATCGAGGCATACCGCCAATCTGACATCGAGGAGGGCTCAAACCTTCTATTGCTGGTCGATCAGTTTGAGGAAATCTTTAGGTTTCGACAAAGTGGGGACAAAACAGGCCAGGAAGCCTCCCATTTCATCCAGTTGTTGCTGGAGACCGCCCGTCAAACAGAGTTTCCCATCTTTATCATCCTTACAATGCGTTCAGATTTTCTGGGTGACTGTGCGGAGTTCCAGGGCTTGGCGGAGGCGGTTAATGAGGGGGAGTACCTGATCCCTCGTCTTAATCGCAAGCAGCGTGCAAGGGCTATCGAAGGCCCGGTGAAGGTTGGGGGTGCTGAAATCTCTCCCCGATTAAAACAGCAGTTGCTGAACGACATTGGGGATGACCCAGACCAGTTGCCAATCTTGCAGCACGCATTAATGCGCATGTGGGATTATTGGCTCAATAATGCGAATCGGGAGCAGGCCTTAGATCTTGATCATTACAATGCCATCGGTCGAATGACTGAAGCTCTGTCACGTCATGGTGACGAAGTTTATAATGATTTGCCCGATGACGATCATAGACTACTGTGCATGAAGCTGTTTAAGGCAATAACTGAAAAACAAGGTGATGGACGTGGAGTGCGCCGTCCGCTGCCTTTTAGCGAAATTGATGAGATTACCGGCCACCAACGCGAAAAGATGCTGACCGTGATTGATGCCTACCGACCAATCGGGCGGACATTCATCATGCCGGGTGAGAACGTCAAGATACACGACAAGATCATCATTGATATTTCACACGAAAGCCTCATGCGCGTTTGGCAGCGGCTGAAGAACTGGGTGAATGATGAAGCGGATTCAGCGCGAATTTATATTCGCTTATGTGAGACGGCTCAATTGCACAACAGAGGGGAAGCCGGTTTTTATCGCGATCCCGATCTTAAGATTGCTTTGGCATGGCGGGACAACAATAAACCGAATGCCAACTGGGGAACTCGCATCAATAACAGTTTTGAATTGGCGATGTTGTTTCTCGATGATTCGAGGGAGGATTTTGAGGCCGAACAAAAAGCCAAAGAGGAAGCCCGAAAACGAGAACTAGAACAAGCCAAGGCTTTGGCCAAGGCTGAAAAGGAACGAGCCGAAATCCAAAGAAAATCAGCCAAGCGTAATAAGGTTTTCGCCGGCGTCCTCTTCCTATTGGCCGTTTTCGCCGGCGTCATGGCCTACCAAGCCACCCAAGCCGAAAAAAGAGCCGTAGCATCAGAGAAAGAGGCGAAAGATAATCTTAGTTATTCATACGCTAGGAATTCTGACGAGATGCTTAAAGAGAATTCCACAAGTAGATCTCTTGCATTATTAGGGCAACAACACCTAGAGAATTTGGAATATGAAATAATTCCCAAAAAGATATCCAACCACCTGAATCACAACCCATTTTTAAGAAAAAGCAAAACCGTATTTAAAAACCCAGAAGATATTCTTTTGAGATCCAGACAAGGATTCATTTACACTAC
>ENA-OREN01003614-OREN01003614.1-marine-metagenome-genome-assembly--contig:-NODE-3614-length-14249-cov-11.300593_pt1 | contig 14249 bp, 11 predicted proteins | sample MGYA00248624_ERZ508555 | MGnify/ENA primary metagenome ERZ508555 (study PRJEB26222, sample SAMN06267773) | marine metagenome | isolation source: Saanich Inlet, British Columbia, Canada | place...
CCTGTAGCTCAGTTGGTTAGAGCAGTACACTCATAATGTATTGGTCCCAGGTTCGAGTCCTGGCGGGCCCACCAAAATTACTATTAGTCTTTTGTAAAATTTTCTAAAGTTTTAAATAAGGCATTTATGTTGCCCTCGTTTGAACTCAAAATTGATGCAAACTCTTCTTTTTGTGTTCTTGCCAAGCTAAGTCCCTCTATTATTAAATCTCTGATTAAAGGATTATCAGAGTTTTTTGTATAAATTCTCCAATCAATTTTTATTTCAGGTCTATCAGGTGTGCTAATCAATATACTATTAACAATCGTATAATTCTTATTTATAACTTTTTTACCCTGAACTTCAATTTTTGGATTAGTGTATTCAGACAATCTACTGGCAAAACTTTTTAAAAAATAATTTTCAAATAAATCAAAATATATTTTTTTTTGATTATCATTTAAATTTTTTCGAGTCGAACCTAGTGAGTAAAAGCCTATTCCTTTTATATCTACTGTTTCCTTAGCTATAATTTTTAGTCCATTCATTTTTTCTTCTTTTGAGATATTCTTTGACAGAACTTGTGATGCCTTATTGACAGTAGATTGAACAAATTCTTCAGGTTCAATTGAATAAGTATGAGTATAACTGAGATTAAAAAATAGTATAATTATAAGAAATTTTTTCATATTAACTTTTTTATTTATTTGAATTATTTATTATCTATTTCTTCCCAATCTTCTTCATCTTCATAGATAACTTGAATTCTTCCTCTTTGATTATTCTTAATTTTATTTTCTCTGTCTTGTAAATATAAACTTCTTAAGGATGCATAAAAGTCTATTGAGTTTTTTTCGAGATTATCAAATGAATCAAGATTATTAGACCTAAAGTCAATACCACTTAAAGCTTTTGAAGCTATAAAAACACCTTCACCTAAAAATTCATTATTACCGTGTATTGATGCATTATACCCAGGGTCACCACCTAGTACATTTACGAAAGAGCCCGCAGTATCTCTAATAGTTGATGGCCCTAAAACTGGAAGGACAATATAACAGCCAGGACCTATACCCCAAGCACCTAAAGTTTGACCATAATCTTCTTTTTCATATTTTGGGAAACCCATTTTATTAGCAACATCAATAGTACCTAGAAGCCCAACTGTTGTATTAACCACTAATCTTCCAGTATTTATTATTGCTGTCTTAACATCTCCTTGCAAAATGTTATTAGGTATAGTTATAAGATTTGATAAATTTCTAGCAGCATTACTAGTACCCCTTTGAATTGGATCTGGTAAATTTTTATATCCTTTTGCAATTGGTTTAATTAACGCTTTATCTAAACCTTGATTAAATGCAAAAGTGGCTCTGTTCAAATTTTCAAAACAATCTTTTATTTTCTTTGGTTGATCTTTTTTCAGTGTCAATTCACCATCAGACCCAGCGTTTGCATGAAATGCCAGTAAGAAGATATAAATTACAATTATTATTAATTTTCTGAACATGATTAAATATATATTATATAATTATAGTTTATTAAATAATATTTAATTTTAAAAAATGTCTATAAAGTGTTTATAAATAGTCTAAATTTATACCTAAAATGAGTATGAATACAACTCAGAATTATTCTCCAAATTTTAATGTAAAAAAAAGAAAACCAAATCAAATTAAATTTATTATTTTCCATTATACGGGAATGAAAAAGGAATCGGAAGCAATAGAAAGACTTACAAATATAGATTCAAAAGTTAGCAGTCATTATTTGATTAAAAATAATGGAGAAATAGTTGTTATGGTACCAGACTTGTACGAAGCATGGCATGCTGGAGCATCATCTTGGAAAAATTTTAAATCTCTAAATAAGAATTCAATCGGAATTGAAATAAGCAACCCAGGTCACAACTCTAATTATAAAAAATTCTCCAAAAAACAGATTCAATCTATAAAAAAACTAAGTAAATTTTTAATTAAAAAATATAAGATTAATCAAAAAAATATTTTAGGTCATTCAGATATTGCTCCTAGTAGAAAAAAAGACCCTGGTGAAAAATTTCCATGGAAATATTTAGCAAAATTTGGAATTGGTAAGTGGCATTCATTGCCACAGAAAACACTCGTTGAAAACAGAAGAAAAAAAATAAGTATTGCAGATAAAAAAAATTTTTATCATAATTTATCAAAAATTGGATATTCAATTAAAAGATCAAAAAAAATAAAAAAAGATAAATTTTTTGATTTTACAATCAGTGCATTTCAGAGAAGATTTAGACAAGAGTTGATAAATGGTAAAATTGATCAAGAATGTTTCCTTATAAGTCAAAATTTGGCAAAAAAATTGAATTAAAATTTCTTGCAGTTTTAGAGTTTAGTAATAAGTTGTTAGAGCCAGATAAATAATTTATCGCTTTAATTTATTAAAGAGGAAAGTCCGGGCTCCACAAGGATACAGTGCCAGATAATACCTGGCGGGGGTAACCCTAGGGATAGTGCCACAGAAAATAAACCGCCATAACATGGCAAGGGTGAAAAGGTGTGGTAAGAGCACACCGGTTCTATTGGTAACAATGAACGCTGGAAAACCCCACTGGGAGCAAGACTAAGTAGAGATGACATTGTTGAAAAACTAAAAGCCATCCTTGGCTAGTCATCAGGGTTAGTTGCTTGAGCTTAAGAGTGATCTTAAGCCTAGAGAAATGATAGGTTTAAATGACAGAACCCGGCTTATAGTTTATCTGGCAAAATTATCCACAGTTTATAATTACATATAAACTAAATGTTCATGTTTTGATTCACCAATGAGTCAATAATGTTCTATTTTTTCAACCCAAGATGTGTGGTTCTTAATTTAAACAATTTGAATTAATTATTACATACGATATTAAAAAAGTTGTTAACAACCGTCAAAAACTAGCAAGATTCAATATTTGACACTAAATTAAATTACCCATATATTCCCATATATTCCCAATTATGGAATTTAAAAATTATAAATTATATGTTTTTATCGACTTACGAGAACAAACTGGACAAAAAAGGGAGAGTTTCTGTGCCTGCTAGTTTCAGATCTCATCTTTCAAATCTAGGATACAATGGAGTTATTTGTTATCCTTCTTTTAATAATGCTTCTATTGAAGCTTGTTCCCAAGATAGAATAGAAAAAATTTCCACTGCTATAGACTCTTTAAATCCATTTGAGGAAAAAAGAGATTTTTTTGCAACGTCAATTTTAGCAGAAAGTACAAATTTACAATTTGATGGAGAAGGAAGAATATCACTTTCATCAAAATTATTAAAGCATGCGAAAATTAAAAATAGCATGTTGTTTGTTGGTCAGGGTCAAACATTTCAAATTTGGGAACCAATAGCATTTGAAAAATTTAAGGCTACGGCGAAAAAAAAAGCAAATCTAAATCGAGCAAGTCTTAAATGGGAAAAACATTTTAACAACAACGAGGGGAAATAACAGATGACAATTAACTTTAAAGCACCAGAAATTAAAGAATTACAGCCACGACTTTTAGTAATGGGAGTTGGTGGTGCAGGCGGAAACGCAATAAATGAAATGATTGAAAATAATCTACAAGGTGTAGAATTTATTGCAGTCAATACTGATGCACAAGATTTAAAGTTAAGTAAATGTAAAACAAGAATTCAAATTGGGTTAAATTTAACTAAAGGATTAGGTGCTGGTGCCAAATTAGATATTGGTCAAGCAGCAGCAGATGAATCTTTAAATGAAATTGTAAATACTTTGCAAGGTGCAAATATGGTTTTTATTGCAGCTGGTATGGGTGGTGGAACGGGCACTGGTGCTGCTCATGTCATTGCTAGAGCTGCAAAAGAATTAAATATTTTAACTGTAGGAGTTGTAACTCTACCATTCTTATATGAAGGTCCCTCAAGAATGAGAAGAGCACAACAAGGTTTGGAAGAATTAAGAAAACATGTTGATACAATAATAGTTATTCCAAATCAAAATTTGTTTAAAATTGCAAATGAGCAAACAACATTTGAAGATTCTTTTAATCTTTCAAATAATGTTTTAATGCATGGTGTTCAAAGTATAACTGATTTGATGGTGAGACCAGGTTTAATCAATCTAGATTTTGCTGATGTTGAAACTGTTATGGCATCTATGGGTAAAGCAATGATGGGTACTGGTGAAGCTGAAGGAGAAGGTAGAGCTCTTAAAGCTGCCGAGATGGCTGTTAGCAATCCATTAATTGATGATTACACTTTGAAAGGTGCAAAAGGATTATTGGTTAATATTACGGGTGGAAAAGATCTTAAACTTTTTGAAGTTGATGAAGCAGTGAACAAAGTTAGAGCTGAAGTTGATTCAGAAGCAGAATTGATTATTGGTGCAATTACTGATGCTGAACTAGATGGAAAAATGAGAGTTTCAATTGTTGCAACATCATTAGATGGTCAACAACCTGAGACTAAATCTGTGATAAATATGGTGCATCGTATTCAAAACAGAAACCCAGGTTATTCTGATTTTTCAAACATAGGATCATCTGCATCTTTTAACTTTTCAAACTCAATTTCAAATCCTGTTTCACATGGTGCTAATGCGCTTAAACTTGAGAATGAAATTGTACAAGAACAACATCAAGAACATTCAAATTCTAATGTTTCAAATGAGAAAACAATACACAGTAATAATTTTGAAACTGAAACTGAAAGTGTTGTTGAAGATGGTTCTGTAAATGAAATGGAAAAATCTTTTACTCAAGAAGCTATGGAAACTCCTCAAGAACAAGCAGTAGAAGAAAATATTGAAGAGGATGCTTCTAATGATCTTAAAGAATTTGGAGTTGACTCAGATGCACCAGATTTATTTAGTTCAGAAACAGAAAATTCAAGTTCTGATGATTTATTATCTTCAAGCCATGAAGAAGAAGACGATCTTGAGATACCAGCATTCTTAAGAAGACAAAAAAATTAATGGTCTTCAAAGATATAAATGGACGCCACCATAGTATCGGATGAGCAAAAGCATTATCCGGTACTGCTAAAAGAAATTATTAGCATTATTACCCCTCAATATGGTGGCACATTTATTGACTGTACTTTTGGTCAAGGTGGTTATTCAAAAAAAATCCTAGAGTTTGAAAACACTAAAGTTATAGCTTTAGATCGTGATATTGAAAGTGAAGTAAAAGCTAATAAGCTAAAAGATAAATTTGACGATAGATTTTTATTTAAAAATATTAAATTTAGCCAATTAAATAATCTTAAACTAAAAAAAGAGAATATTAAGGGTGTGATATTTGATCTTGGTTATTCTTATACCCAAATAAAGGATCCTAAAAAAGGATTGTCATTTCAATCTAAAGGAAACTTAAATATGAAAATGGGTTTAAATAATTATTCAGCTGAAGATGCAATAAATAAACTAGAAGAGAAGGAACTTGATAAGATATTTAAATTTTTTGGTGAAGAAAAGGAAAGTAAATTTATTGCTAGAAATATTGTTAAAGAGAGATTAAAAAATAAGATAGACACTCAAACTCTTGTTAAGATAATAGATAACACAAAAAGAAAAAAAAACTTTAAAATTCATAGCGCTACTAAAGTTTTTCAAGCCCTAAGAATTTTGGTTAACAAAGAAATTAGTGAATTAATATTTGGACTTATTAATGCAACCAAAGTTTTAAAAAAAGATGGAGTGTTGGTAGTAGTTACATTTCATTCACTAGAAGACAAAATCGTTAAATATTTTTTTAAAAGTCTTTCTGAAAAAAAAAGTATATCAAGATATGTGCCTATTACAGAACAAGCAGAAACTTTGCTTAAATTAAAAGAAAAAAAAGCAATTGTGCCATCTGATGATGAAATAAAGGAAAATTTACCATCAAGATCTGCAAAACTAAGGTACGCAATTAAGAAAAATGATTTTTATGATTTTGAAACTGACATTTTGGATCAATTTAGCAATCTGATTGAGATAGAAAATTTTGGTGACAAATTGTGAAAAAAATTTTCTTAGTACTAATCATTTTTTTATTAATTTTATCAACAGCAATAATTAAAAATTCAGCAAAAAAAAATGAGGATAAAATTTTTACAGTAAAAGAAAATTTAAGAGTCCTAAATTCTGAGCACGAAAAGATCAAATTAGAACATGATTATCTAAGCTCCTCAGATAAATTATTGGAATTTCAATCATTATATTTTGAAAATGATTTAGTACAAAAAAAAATTGAAAATATAAAAGTTTTCAAAACTATTAATGGAGATAAAAAAATTCAAGATTTAAAAATAATTAAAGATTAATGGAAAAATTAAAATCAAAATTTGTTATTGAAGATTATAAAAATAATTTTGTTTATAAAAAAAATGATGCAAATTTAAATATACAATTTAATAGAGTAGCATTTATATTTTTCATTTTTTTTATTATTTATCTTATTTATGCTATTCATTTAATTCATCTTGGATCACGAAAACCCAAAGTTGAAATAACTGATAGCTTACCAGCATTTGTGAATAAGCTCTATAGAGCAGATATAACTGATATTAATGGTAATTATTTGGCTAAAACGGTTAAATCTATCGATATAGGCATAAAGACATCAGATGTAATAGATAAAAAAAAACTTTTATTAAGCTTAAATATTATCTTTCCAAATAAAGATTTTGATAAAATTAAAAAGCAACTTGAAACAAAAAAATTTTTTTGGTTAGAAAAAAAAATTTCTGAAGAAAACTATGAAAAAATAATGAAACTTGGAGATAAGTCTATAAAACCAGAGGAAAGGGTTTTAAGAATGTATCCTCAAAAAAATCTTTTTAGTCATATTATTGGTCAAATAGACGATGATAATAATGGAATTTCAGGTCTTGAAAAATCTTTCAACGATATTTTAAGAAAATCAAAAAGACTCATGAAACTTACAGTTGATAAAGATGTACAGTTTTTAATACGGAAGGAATTAATTAAATATCAGGAAATTTTTAAAAGCAAAGGTAGTGCGGCAATATTAATGAATGTAAATAACGGAAATATACTTTCACTTATTTCATTGCCTGATTTTAATCCAAATGAAAGACAAAATATAATTGATGTTAATTTCATTAATAGAGTTACCAAAGGAACTTATGAGCTTGGCTCGGTTTTCAAACCATTTACATTTGCAAGTGCTTTAAATGAAGATTTAATAAAACCAGAAACTGAATTTTTAGATTTACCAAAATCTATTCGTTGTGATAGACACAGAATAGGAGAATATGACAATAAAATTCCTTCAGATTTAACAGCCGAACAAATTTTAATTAGATCAGGAAATATTGGCTCAGTAAGAATTGCTCAAATAATTGGATCAGAAAAACATAAATCTTTTTTAGAAAAAATAGGTGTACTAAGTTCAATTGATTTTGATATTGGTGAAGTGGCTCCACAAAAAGACTATAATTTTGGAAAATGCAAATTAGCTACAGCTTCATTTGGTCATGGTGTTGCAACCACAATTCTTCAGTTAGCAAAAGGTTATGCGGTAATATCTAATGGAGGTTATGACATTAAACCAACTTTAATTGATAAAAATACTAAAAATAACGAAAAAGGAATTAGATTAATTAATAAAGGAGTTTCTGAACAGGTAGTTGCAGCTTTAAGAAAAATTGTTAATACAGTAGAAGGTACTGCAAAATTTGCCGACGTACCAAATTATGAAGTTGGTGGCAAAACAGGAACTGCAGATCAACCAAAAGAAGGTTCTTATTCTGAAGCTAAGATAAATACATTTGCTTCAATATTTCCAACATCCAATCCACAATATGTGTTTATTGTCATGTTAGACACACCACAAAAAGCAAAAGATTATTATTATAAATATAGACATCAAAAAGGTGGCTGGAAGGGTACCTTGAATAATACAGCAGGATGGACTTCAGTAGAAGTAGCTGGAAAAATAATGGAAAAAATTGGGCCTATTTTAGCCACAAAATATCTAGAGATTAATTAATTATGCTTCTAGGTGATTACTTTCAAAATATTCAAGATAGTTATAAAAATGTTTTTTTTTCAGGAATATCATTTGATAGCAATCAAATAAAAAAAAATTATATTTTTTTTGCAATTAAAGGAAATAAAATAGATGGTAGTCGTTTTATATCATCTGCAATCTATAATGGTGCAAAAATAATCATAACTGAAAAAAAAATTAATGGATTAAAAAATGGTATTTTATTTATTCAATCAAATAATATTAGAAAATTATTAGCTGAAATATCATTTAAAATTACTAATAAAATACCCAATAATATTGTTGCAGTTACAGGTACAAATGGAAAATCATCTATTGCAGATTTTTATTATCAGATATTAGATTTGAATAATAAAAAAGTTGCTTCAATTGGAACTTTGGGAATTAAATCAAAAAAATTTAAAAAAGATTTATCAAATACCACAATAGACCCAATTCAATTAAGCAAAATTTTAAGTAATTTAAAAAAGCAAAATATTAACAATGTCATTATGGAAGCGTCTAGTCATGGTTTAAGTCAAAATAGGTTGGACGGACTATCTTTCAATACTGGAATATTTACAAATTTGTCACAAGATCATTTAGATTATCATAAAAATATAAAAAATTATTTAAAAGCTAAACTTTATTTATTTGAAAAATTAATTAAAAAAAATGGAAATATAATAACTGATGAAAAAATATCTCAGTTTAAAAAAATAAAAAATATAGCATCAAATAAAAATTTAAACCTCTTTTCATTATTAGATAAAAAAAATAATTTTCAATTTTTATCCCATAAGTTTGAAGATGAAACTCAATTGTTGGAGATAAAATACAATAATTTAATACACAAAATTAAACTTAATTTAATAGGAAAAGTTCAATTAAAAAATGTATTAATGGCAGTCATTGCGTCAATAAAAAGCAACATCAACATTAAAGAGATATTTAATGTTATGCCAAAAATAAAATCTGTAGAGGGCAGGTTTGAAAAGGTAGGTAAAATTAAAAATAATTCAAAAGTAATTTTAGACTACGCACATACACCTGATGCTCTAAAAACTTGTCTTAAAAATTTAAAAGAGCAATTTCCAGGTCACAAAATTGCTTTAGTGTTTGGATGTGGAGGAAATAGAGACCAGAATAAAAGAGCTAAAATGGGTAAAATTGCAGATTTTTTTTCTGATAAAATATATCTTACTGATGATAATCCAAGATTAGAACAGCCCAGTAAAATAAGAAAAGACATAAAAAAAGGAATAAAAAAGCAAAAAGTATTAGAATTTTCAAATAGAGCAAAGGCAATATCAGAAGCAATAAATAATTTAAATACCGGAGAAATTTTACTTGTAGCTGGCAAAGGTCATGAAACAACCCAGGAAATTGGTGTAAAAAAAATTTTCTTTTCAGATAAAAAAATTATTCTTGGCGCAATAAAAATAAAAAATTTAGCTTTATCAAATAATTTAAAAGTTAATATAGTTAAAGAGCTCTCTGGAAAAAAAAAGATATCTAATAAAATTTCTTTAAAACAGGCAAGAATTAATTCTAGAGAAATAAAAAAAGGCGACATTTTTTTTGCAATAAAAGGAAAAAAAAATGATGGTAATAAATTTGTGAGTGAAGCCTTTAATAAAAAAGCATCAATAGCAATAGTAAATATAATTGATAAAAATAATAATATTAAACGTCAAATTAAGGTTAAGGATACTCTAAAATTTTTAACAAAAAGCTCAAAAATATATAGACAAAATATAAATACAAAAATCATAGCTATTACAGGAAGTTGTGGAAAGACTACTTTAAAGGAATTACTAGGCACTTCATTAAAACAAATATCCAAAGTAAGTATTTCTCCTAAATCATACAATAATAAATATGGTGTTCCTTTAAGTCTTTTTAATTTAGTTCAAAAAAATGATTATGGAGTGTTGGAAATTGGAATGGATAAAAAAGGTGAAATTGATTATCTTTCTAAAATTGTTCAACCAGATGTTAGTGTGATTACTAACATTAACTATGCTCATGCTAAGAATTTTAGAAATTTGAAGCAAATAGCATTAGCAAAATCAGAAATAATTAATAATACAAAAGATAATGGCTTCATCGTTCTTAATGCTGACGATAATTTTTTTGCTTTACATAAAAAAATAGCTAATAAAAAAAATCTTAAAATTTTATCATTTGGTATTGATAATAAAAATTCAAATATAAAGCTGATGAATATTAAAAAAGTTGCTAATAAGTTTAAAGCAACTATTAAAGTAAATAATTTCAAAACTTATTTTTTTATTTCTAATGATTTTCAAAATAATATATTAAATATTCTGGCTGCATTAGCTGTTATGAGTATCTTTTTAGATATCTCTAAAATAAATAAAAATATTTTTATGGGCTTTAAAACACCAGACGGAAGAGGAGATATTACTAAAATTAAAATTAATAATAAGAACTTAAATTTGATAGATGAAAGTTATAATTCAAACCCATTGTCTCTCAAATCAGCAATTTTAAATTTTAATAAAATTAAGATAAATAAAGAGAAAAAGTATTTACTATTAGGCGATATGTTAGAACTTGGAAAACATTCAAAAAAACTTCATCGGTCTATTGGTAAAATAATCAATAATACAAAGATAGACAAAATATTTGTTAAGGGAAGTAAAGTTTTATTTACATTCAATTCTATTTCAAAAATGAAAAGAGGTAGGGTATTAAATAACAACTCCCAAATTATTAATTTGATTAAAAATGATTTAAATAATAATGATTATCTTATGGTTAAGGCCTCAAATGCAACAGGATTCAATAAGATCGTTAATAATATAAAAGGTTTCAAATAAATGCTTTATCAATTTCTACTTAATTTTGTTGATACTTTGGGATTTTTAAACGTTTTTAAATATATAACTTTTAGAACTGGGCTATCCTTATTCACTTCATTGGTTATAGTTTTGTTAATTGGGGGACCTTTTATAAATTTTTTTTCAAATAGAAAAATTGTAGATCCTATACGTGATGATGGACCTCAAGATCATATTGTAAAAAAAATTGGCACCCCGACAATGGGGGGAGTGATTATTTTATTTGGATTACTGATTTCCGTTTTATGTTGGGGAGATTTATCAAACACAAGTGTTTTATTTTGTATTTATATTGCCATTTCGTTTGGTTTGCTTGGAGCATTTGATGATTATAAAAAAATAAAACATAATAATTCGTCAGGCATTTCATCTAAATTTAAAATATTATCACAAGTTTTTTTGGCAATATTGGGAATTAGTTTATTTGTTTATTTTGTGGATTATCAAGAAATTACTAATTTGTATTTTCCATTTTTTAAAAATTTAATAATTAATCTTGGATGGTTCTTTATTCCTTTTTCTGTATTTGTAATTGTAGGATCATCAAATGCAGTTAATTTAACAGATGGACTTGATGGTTTGGCTACAGTTCCAGTAATTTTAGTTGCAGGTTGTTTTGCCTTTATAAGTTATGTCACTGGAAATATTGTTTTTTCTAGTTATTTACAAATTCCTTATATCGAAGGCACTGGTGAGGTTTCAATTTTTTGTGGGGCGATAATAGGATCGTGCTTAGGATTTTTATGGTTTAATGCACCACCTGCTAAAATTTTTATGGGTGACACAGGCTCTCTAGCACTTGGTGGCTCTTTAGGTGCTGTTGGAATAATTACCAAACATGAAATAGTATTAGCAATTACAGGTGGGTTATTTGTTCTTGAGGCTGTTTCGGTGATGGTCCAAGTGATTTCTTTTAAATTAACTGGAAAAAGAATTTTTAGAATGGCACCAATTCATCATCATTTTGAAAAAAAAGGATGGCCTGAGTCAACTGTTGTAATTAGATTTTGGATCATTTCAATTATTTTAGCAATGATAGGTCTAGCTACTTTAAAATTAAGATAATGATAAAAAGTAAAAATATTTTTTTAGAAAAAAAAATATTAATTTATGGTCTAGGCAAAAGTGGAATCTCGTCATACAAATTTTTAAATAATAAAGCTAAAGTATATTTATTTGATGATAATTTAAAAAAAAAATTTAAGTATCAATCAAATCAAAGGCTTAAAAATATTAAGAAAATATCTAAAATTAAGTTTGATAGAATTATTATTAGTCCAGGAATAGACGTTTTAAATTGCAAATTATCTAAATTTCTTAAAAAAAATCTTTCTAAAATTTATACTGATCTAGATATATTTTATTCATTTTATAAAAATAAAAGCATTACTATTACTGGCACCAATGGAAAATCTACTACAGCTAAAATATTATATGAAGTTTTATTAGATCAAAACCATGACTGTAGATTGATTGGAAATATTGGAAATCCAGCATTATCTGAAAAAAAAATTACTAAAAATACTGTTTTCGTGATTGAAGCTTCATCATATCAGTTAGATTATAGTAAATTATTTACTTCAAAATACTCAGTAATACTCAACATTAGCCCCGATCATATAGAGAGACATAAAAATTTAAAAAATTACATCAATGCTAAATTTAAGCTATTAAATTCTCAGTCAAATAAATTCATAGCATTTGTAAAAAAAAATGATTTGTTAATAAATAAAAAGATAAATAGTAAAAAATATAAGCAAAAAATTATTAGAGTAGATTTAAAAAAAGCAAATAAAACAATTAAACAATTAAACAATAAGTACTTCTTATCTGCAGGAAATAGAGAAAATTTATCTTTTGTTTTAAAGATTTCTGACACATTAAAATTAAATAACAAAATATTATTTAAAACTTTAAATAGATTTAAAGGATTAAAATATCGACAACAAATTATCTATGAAGATAAAAATTTAACAATAATTAATGACTCTAAATCAACAAGTTTTGCTTCATCAGAAAATTTATTAAAAAACTTAAAAAATGTTTATTGGATTTTAGGTGGTATTCCAAAAAAAGGTGATCAATTTAATTTATCTAAAAAACATTGTAAGAATTTTAAAACTTTTATCTTTGGTGATAATCACGAAGAATTTAAAAGGAATTTTAAGAATAAGATGCCAGTTAATAATTTTACTAATTTAAAAGATATACTAAATGAAATATTTTTTGATTTAAAAAATAAGAAATTAAAAAAAAATATTATTTTCTTTAGTCCGGCTGGTGCATCTTTTGATAGCTTTAAAAATTTTGAAGATAGAGGCAAATATTTTAATCAATTAGTTAAAAAATTTCTTAATGCAAAGCGATAGTTTTTTATTTAAATTTTATTATCAATGGTGGAAAAATATAGATAAATCAATTTTTTTTCTCATAACTTTATTATTTACAATTGGACTTTTTTTTTCATTAGTTTCAACTTCATTAATTGCCTCAGATAAGCTGGACACAAATAGTTATTTCTTTTTTTTTAAGCATTTAATTTATATTTTTATCGGAATATTTATAATTTTTATTTTTTCCTCTATAAAAACTGATCTATTGTTTAAATACTCACTTGTTCTTTTTTTTGTTGCTTTAATTTCTTTATTCTTAGTTCCAGTTATTGGCATTGAGGTAAAGGGATCAAAGAGATGGATAGATTTATTTTTTTTACCAAGATTTCAACCAATTGAGGTATTGAAACCCTTTTTAATTATCATGCTGTCAACTATTCTGTGTAGTAGTAAAAATTCTAATCTTTATTTAAAATATTTGTTATCAGTTATTTTAATATTGATAATTTCTTCACTTCTGATGATGCAGCCAGACATTGGCCAAACTCTTCTTGTAGTTTTTTCTTGGGCGGTTTTAATTTTTACCTCTGGCATAAATATTCTTTTTCTTTTTGGTTTCTCTATATTTGCTTTTAGTTTTCTAGCTTATTTAATTGTATACGTACCTAAGTTTGATTATATCCAAAGTAGAATCTTTTCTTTTTTTATTAGAGACACAGGAACACATAATTTTCAGTCTGATAAAGCAATCGACTCGATAACTAGTGGTGGTTTTTTTGGGAAAGGAATTGGTGAAGGGACGTTAAAAAATCAAGTACCGGAGGCACATACTGATTATATCATTTCTGTAATTTCTGAGGAGTTTGGTGTTGTTGCCATAATATTAATATTATTATTATTTTTAATGTTCATTTATATGGTTTTTAAAAAAATAAATTATGAAAAAAGTGATAAGATTAAACTTGTTTTAATTGGTTGTATAAGCTTGATTTTGATGCAGGCAACAATTCATGTAGGTGTTAATATTAGATTACTACCAACTACTGGTATGACTTTACCATTCTTGCGTTATGGTGGTTCTTCAGTAAT
>ENA-OREN01003617-OREN01003617.1-marine-metagenome-genome-assembly--contig:-NODE-3617-length-14243-cov-3.739588_pt1 | contig 14243 bp, 7 predicted proteins | sample MGYA00248624_ERZ508555 | MGnify/ENA primary metagenome ERZ508555 (study PRJEB26222, sample SAMN06267773) | marine metagenome | isolation source: Saanich Inlet, British Columbia, Canada | place...
GGTCGAAACTGTACTGGATGTTGTTCTCCACGCCCGGCTCGGCGACGACAGTGAACTGAAAATTTCCGTCCGACCGGAAATCCGGATCGGTTAGCGTCGGCATGATGTAGTCGCGCGAAAAATCAGCGGTCACCGTAAGGTGCTTGTCAACGGCGACGGTGGTTTGCGCGGAGTCGCCGCTGGCATCGCCGCCCCAACTTGCGAACGAGTAACCTTCCTCCGGCACGCCGGTGAAGGTGACTTGCGTGCCCGGCGCGTAATGATCCTGCAACGGGTTGAGCACGATGCGTCCCGCGCCGGTGGTGGCGCGGTTGATGACGTAATGCACCGCCACACTCGACGGCAAACTGGTGGCCGCGCCGAAGCGGTTGGTGAGCTTGACGGTGTACTGTCCGGCGTTGGCTTCGGCGGCTTCCTCGAACGCCAGCGCGTTGCGTGTTGCGCCGTCAATCGCCGCGCCGTCGAAGTACCATTGGTACTCGAGCGGGTCGCCCTTGCCGCGTACGGACAGCGCGAGCCATGAGCCGCTCGTGACGACTTGATCCTCCGGCTGCGTTGTGACCTCGGGTAAAATAATCTCGTTGTACGCGACCGACTGTTGCCACTCGAACGCCGCGCCGGAGATGACACGGAACGCTTGGCCAAGCGCAATCACCGGCTCACTCGGTTGCCACGCGTCGGCCGTGAAAGTGTAGGTGTCGTACGAGCCGGAGTCGTTGTCGAATAATTGCACCTGCAGCCCCTCGGCTGTTGGCAGGCCAAGCGCAGTGGTGACGCCACCGTCGACCGGCGTCATCGCGCTGCGGAATGCCGCCGCCGCTGGGATGGCCGAGGCGAGGTCGCCCTGCAATGCCACGCCAAAGTATTCCACCGCAATCTGCCCCTCGCCGGTGATGTCGAGCACCGCGCCTTCGCCGGGATCGAGTGTCATCGCCGGGTTGCCCCACGCGCCGCCCTCGAACACGTTCACCACCAACTCGCCACCTGCCTCGTCAAGCTGGGCCAAGCTGCTGCCCTCCGGCAGGGAGGCGAACAGGTTTGCCACCGTGTTGCCGTCCTCGCGGTCGAGCGGGTTGGCAATAAGCGACTTGCCTTTGGGATACGTCACCCGCACGAAGCCGATGGCGTTTTTCGAGTATTTCTCGGTCTTGAGCAGCGCGCGGACGAACAGCGTGTTCACCCCGTCAGGCCGGTTGATCGATTTGCTGCTTTGGCCAGAGGCGTTGAACATTTCGTCTGCTTGATCGCCTTTTTTCAGCAGCTTCCAATTCCGTAAGTCGCCCGAATACTCGAACGCATTCGTCGTCCAACGATGCCCTCTCACCTGAAAGCCAAGCTGCGCCTCGGTGAGGTTGAGGTTGAAAAATTCCGGCTCGTCGAAGATGAGCCACTCGAGCGCCGTCAGCTCGGAGGTGGTCTCGCCGATGGCGGTGCGGACATTGACTGAGTAGGTGCCCTCGGTGTCCGGCGTCATCACGCCCAGTTCAACCGTTGCGGCGGTGGCACCGTCGATCGCCTCGCCGTTGAAACTCCACTGATACCCGAACGGCCCCGTGCCCTTCGGTTCGACCCGCAGCACGACGTTGGTGTGAATGCCGATAACTGTATCGACCGGCGTCGGCGCGGCGGTCATGGTGACGTTCGCACCGCTTATGAGCTTGGCTTTTTCCGGCGCGCCGATGGTCGGCAGGATGGCGTCGAGAACAGCGGTCTTGCTGCGTGTAAAACCAACGCCATTGCGGATCACCACCTCGTAGCGGCCCATGTGTTCCGGCTGGTAATTATCGATCGTGTACGTCGCCGCCGTGGCCCCGGCGATGTCCTTTTTCTCAAACCGCCACTGGTAAGTTAGCGGCGCAGCCCCACTGAGCTGCACCTCCAGCGAGACCGTCGAGCCGAACTGCATGACGGTCTGGCTGGCCGGCTGCTGTGTGACCACCGGCGGGTCGTCCGGCTGGAACGCCATGAATCCCCACCACGTGCCCCACCGATCGCGCTTCTCATCCGGGATGTTTGCCTGCTCGATGTTGCGCGTCTCGGCGTACATCTGGATGGTCCACATGTCGGTGTCGTTGTTGGGATCGACCTGCGCCGCGCTGTAATCGCCCCAACTGTTTCGGCCGTCGGCGCGCAGCTTCACATACGGGGCGACGCCGGCCTTAAACAGCGCCGGTTTGCTCATTTTGCCAAGCGGATCGGACGCTTTGCGGTAGGAAAAATAAGCACTGGCGTAAGTGCCCTTGGTGAACCCGGAGTAGCCGATCAGCACGTCGTCGTTTTTGTTCACCGCCACGCTGGGGAAGGTGTAGTGCTTGACGGCGTTCGTGTCCTGAATGTAGCCGCGTTGGAGGATCGCCGCGTTGGTCTCGAGGTTCCACCACTGGATCGCCGTGCGGTTCACATTGGTTATGCCTTCCGGCAAAAAAACATGGTGCGCGGCCCACAGTTCACCGTTGCGCTTGGCCAGGGCGTGCATGCGCGAGTCGTTGGCGAAGATGCTCTTGGTGGCCGCTTTTTGCGGCGAGATGTTCGTCTTGCCGATGGAAAACTCCCACGCCTCGATGCCGTCCAGAGACGTGCGAGCGTAGTTGGGGGTGTAGTGCTCCTGGCCCACCCTGCCGGACAGGGCGCTGATCCGCAGGGCGGACGTGCCCTGCTCAGTGATGAACAGCAGGTTGGTGTCATTGGCATCGTACGTCGTCGCTGGCACGACGGTAAAAAAACCGGGATCGTCAAACTGCGTGTAAAAGGCACGGCGGCCCCGGATGTAGTCCGGTTTGTGGAAGGCATAAATTCGCGAACCAACAAATTCCTTGGTACCTTCAACTTGGTTAGTGCCCTTGTAGAGGTTCACAGAGGCCGCCAGCCATTTCTTGTTGTAGCCAACGCTGGGATAATCGGCATACAGGTAGTTGTCCGCCTCCGCCTCTGGGTGGACGCGGATCGAGGCCATGTCCCAGTCGCCGCTCGGGTCACTCGTCTGCGACAGGGCAATCAACACCGCCGACTTTGTGGTGTTCACATCGGCGATGGTGAATACAACCCAGCGCTTGGCCAAGTGGTCATAAACGACCTTCGGGTCGAACACAAAACCGTGGCTGAAGCCGGCCCAAAAATCGCCCAACCCCACCTTGCTCAGCAGCTCACCCTCACGCGTCTGGATGGCGATCTCGGTATTGAGAGCCACCACCAGATGCTCGGGGCCGACCGCGCCGTGCGTATCGGCCGGGATGGCCGTATGGTTGTCGATCACCCCAAGAAAATCATCGCGCACGCCCGGCTCGAAATCGCCTCCCAACAGCCTCGGGCCGTTCGGCCTTAGCTTGGCCGCCTCGCCAGGCGCACCCATTTTTTGAATGCTCAACAACCGGTGCCGCCGAACCGTCTCGTCCAGCTCTGGGTTGGCAGCAGCCACCCGACCGGCCAAGTCGGTGAAGTTCATCATCAGGGTCCGAATCTCCGGGTAGTCGTCACCGAGCACACTTGGCTTTGTGTCGAACCGCTCCGGCGCGGCGGCGGCCATTCCCGGCGGCAACGGCGGCAGCGGAGCGACCCCGACCACGTCATCGCTTGGCAGGGCGTCCGTGCTGTCCGCCCCGGCGAGCCACCTCACGTAGCCCGGCAGCAACTCGCCCAGGCCAGAATCTAGTTCGTGCCTGGCCAAGCCGATGGCCAGCGGCGTCATCCTGTCGCCGTCGTTGGTGAACACGTCGACCGCCTCGCCGTCCGCTTGGCCAAGCGGCGTCTGCAACTCGACCAACATGTCGAGATCGCCGTCGCCGTCGAGATCCGAAAGCGTGATGGACGGCGTCTCGCGTGGCGCTTGCGCCTCGGCCAGCCCGCTCGCCCAAGTGACGGCAAAAGCCATCCCGGCGGTGATGCAGACGGGGACAAAAAGAAACTTCCAGCGACGGGCCAAAAGCTGAATCTGGCGAACTTGGGGAATCATGGTTGGGTTGCGTTAAAGTTTATCGGATTTCAACGGACGGTAACAGGCACCGATTATGGCCCCCCGGCCTCGGCCGAGTCAATGCCTTGCGCCCCCCATAAACCGCCCTATACTGCCGCCCGTGCTGGATATCAGAGAGATTCGAGACAACCCCGACCACGTCCGCGAACGCCTCGCCACCCGAGGGGAGGAGTTCGCCACCAAGGTCGATGACCTCGTGCGGCTCGACGCCGAGCGCCGCGAGGCGATCACCGCCGTCGAGGAACTCAAGGCCAAGCGCAACGCCGCCTCCAAAGAAATCGGCGCGCTTATGGGCAAGAAAAAGACCGACGAAGCCGAAGCCAAAAAAGCCGAGGTGCGCGACATCGGTGACCGGATTTCCGCGTTGGACAGCCAAGCCGACCAAGTCGACGGCGAGTTGCGCGACATCCTGCTGCGACTGCCCAACCTCCCGCACGCCGATGTGCCGGTCGGTGCCAGCGAGGATGACAATGTGGAAACCCGCCATTGGGGCGAGAAGCCAAGTTTCGATTTCGAGACCAAGCCGCACACCGAGCTTTGCGAGAGCCTCGGGTTGGTGGATTTCGCGCGCGGGGCCAAGCTCGCTGGCAGCGGCTTCCTGCTTTACAGCGGCTGGGGTGCGCGGCTCGAGCGCGCACTCATCCAATACCTGCTCGATATGCACGTGCACGAACACGGCTACACCGAAATGTCGCCGCCGTTCATGGTCAGCTACGACTGCATGATCGGCGTCGGCCAGTTTCCCAAGTTCGAGGATCAGGCTTACATGGTGCAGGAGGGGCTCGACGAGGAGAGCCGGGGCAAACTTTACCTCGTCCCCACCGCCGAGGCGCCGGTCGCCAACATCCACCGCGAGGAGTTGCTCAAGGCCGGCGAGCTGCCGAAAAACTACTGCGCATACAGCCCTTGTTTTCGCGCCGAGGCCGGTGCGGCCGGGGTCGGAACGCGCGGCATGATTCGAGTGCACCAGTTCGACAAGGTCGAGCTGATCAAAATCGTCGAGCCGGAGACCAGTTACGACGAACTCGACAAGTTGCTCGGCCACGCCGAGAAGGTGCTGCAGTCGCTCAATCTCCATTACCGCATCCTGCAACTTTGCACCGCCGACATGAGCTTCGGCAGCGCGACCACCTACGACATCGAGGTCTGGGCGCCGGGCCAGGGCAACTACCTCGAGGTGTCCAGCTGCTCCAACTGCGAGGACTACCAGTCGCGCCGGATGAACCTCCGCTACAAGGATGCCGACGGCAAAAACCGCCACCCGCACATCCTTAACGGCAGCGGCACGGCGCTCGCGCGGCTGTTCGTCGCGCTCATCGAGACCTATCAGCAGCCGGACGGCAGCATCCTGATCCCTGAGCCGCTGCAAAACTATCTTCGAACTGACCGCATCCCCGCCAATTAACCCGGCGACTCAGTCATGAAGATCCTCCACGCCAGCAGCGAGGTGTTCCCGTATTCCAAGACGGGCGGGCTGGCGGACGCCACGGCGGCCTTAGCCAAGGCGCAGGCGGTGGCCGGGCACGCCGTCACCCTCGTCACGCCGTTGTATCGCGGCATCCGCGAAAAGTTCGATGGCCTCAAGCCGCTTGGCCGGGCGCGGATGCCGACCAAGGTTTGGCGGCTCGAGCCGTCGCCAAACCTGACCGTGCTGTTTATCGACGAACCGGAGTGGTTCGATCGCGACGGCCTTTACGGCCACGCCGATGACGCCGAGCGGTTCATCTTTTTTTCAAAGTGCGTCGCCCATTTGGCCAGGCACGCGGAGATCGTCCACGCGCACGACTGGCAAGGCGGCCTCGTCATGCCGCTGCTTGGGGACGCGCCGGTCGGCAAGGTTTTCACCATTCACAACGCCGCTTATCAGGGCTGCTTTCCCGCCGATAAGTTTGAGCTGACCGGATTGCCGAAATCTTTTTTCGATTGGCGGCAACTTGAGTTTCACGGCGGCGTCAGTTTCCTCAAGGGCGGTATCGTGTTCGCCGATCTTGTCACCACCGTGAGCCCGCGCTACGCCCGCGAATTGTTGACAGAGGAATACGGCTGCGGCCTCGAGGGGGTGTTCCAAGCACGGGGCGACGCGCTGACCGGCGTGCTTAACGGCGTCGATTACACCGAGTGGAACACGACCGACAATCCGCACCTCGCAGCCGCCTATTCCGCCGATTCGCCGGATGGCAAATCTCTCAACAAGCGAGCGCTGCAACGTGAGCTTGGCCTGCCGCTACTCGACGGAGTGCCGCTACTCGGCAACATCAGCCGTTTCACCGATCAGAAGGGGATCGATATTTTACTCGGAGCGCTGGAGGCATTGATTGGCAGCGGGGCGGCGTTTCAGTTTGCCGGGTTGGGCAGCGGCGATCCGTTGCTCGAGAAGGCGATGAGCGGCTTGGCCAAGCGTCACCAAGAACAGGTCGCCGTGAAGGTCGGCTACGACACCGGCTTGGCGCACCGCATTGAGGCCGGCAGCGATTTTTTTGTGATGCCGTCCCGCTTCGAGCCGTGCGGCCTGAACCAGCTTTACAGCCTGCGTTACGGCTCGGTGCCGGTCGTGCGCGCCACCGGCGGGCTGGACGACTCGGTGATTGATCTTGGCCAAGGGGAGGCGTCGGCGACCGGTATCAAGTTTGCGGACTGCTCAGCGGAGGCGCTTGGTCGCGCGCTTGGCCGCGCGCTGTCGATTTACGCCAGGCCCAAGAGCCTGACCAAGGTGCGCGACAACGGCATGCGGGCCGACTTTTCGTGGGGACAAACCACAGCTGAGTACGAGAGGTTGTACGCCAAAATAAAAAAGCCGGCTGCGTAAACAGCCGGCTTGGGTAAAATCGATCCCGATCAGAACGGCGGCTTGGAGCGTGATTTGCGGGTTGGCAACTGCAATTTGCGGGCCGGTTTTTCGCTGATGTTTGCGTTGTCGCTTCTCCTGGAAATCTTTTTATCCACTTTTCTCCGGCGAGCTTCCTCGGCGGCCTTGAACTCGGCCTCCGCCTCGCGAATGCCAGGCAGGCGCATGCGTTCCTGCGAGACCATCAACGCGGCGTCCTCGGGCGACTTAAGAATGGTCGGGCGAATCAAGACGAGCAGTTCCGATCGTTTGCTTGTAGCGGATTGATTCTTGAACAGGTTCCCCAGGAGGGGAATGTCCTTGAGAAACGGCACGCCGGACTCTGTGTCGGTCTTGGCGTCCCGGACGAAGCCGCCCAACAGGATCGTGTCGCCGTCCCGGACCGAGATGGTGGAGCTAGCCTCGCGCTCGGTCGTTTGCGGGGCCTTCTGGCCGGCAGCTCCCTGCTGCCCGCCGCCCATGTCGATAAAGCCGTCCAACTCCGATATGGTTTGCTGAATCTCCATGACGACCAAGTCATCCGGTGTGATGTATGGCGTCACGTCCAGCGTGATACCCACATTTAGAAACTGGGTGTAGCCGCCTCCGTAACCGCCGCCGTAACCGCCGCCGTAACCGCCGTAACCGCCACCGTAACCGCTGCTCCCCTGGTAGGGAACCTGCTCACCGTTGAAGAATGTCGCCGGAACGGCGTGACTGGTCTGCACACGCGGGGTTTGCAGCACCTTGGCCGTGCTGTTGCTCGCCAATGCGCTTACGGCAAACTCAAGTGAATTGTCATAGCGGCTGATATAGGAAAACCCACCTGCCAAGGCACCGGCGCCGAGTGTGTTGAGGGCACTCCCTGCAGCGGCGACGACATTACCAGCATCGGCAGCATCGGCAGCATCCGTAGGTGTTGTGGGAGCAGCCCCGGCTGCCGAAGGGCCGCCGTTCATAGAACCGCCGATATGGCGGGTGTCTCCGGGGCCTGCCGCCGTATGCATAAAGGCGTTCATCCCGGTGTCCATGCCGTCGGTCAGGGTCACGTTCACGATGATGGCCTCGATGAGCACCTGCGCCAACAGGCTGTCCACGTAGCCGACGATTTCTTCAATTTTCGCCATGTCGCCGTCATTGGCGAATATGATTAATGAGTTGGAACGGTAATCGGGGATGATGCGGGCATTCTCCAAAATTTGAATGTCGCCGCCGGCGGCGCGGTTCACGATGCCTTGTAGCCTGTTGCGGAATGAGCTGGACGTACTACTGGAGGTCGAGGGGCGGTTCTGAAGGGACCGAACCGAACCCCGCGATGAGCTGGTTCGGCCCGTGCTGCCCTGCGATGAACTGGTTCGGCCCGAGGTCCTCGAGGTGCCGGAGGAGCTTGGCCGAGGCGAACTGGAGCCAGTGATCAGATCCTGCATGGTGGCGTAGATTTCCTCCACCTTGCCGTATCGGATCGGGATGACCTTGAGCTTGTAGTCCTCCTCCGGCTTGATGTCGATGCGCTCGAGCAGCTCAAGCATCCGCTTGATGTTGGAGGAGTTGTCCCGCAGAACGAGCGTCTTGCTGACGTCGAGCGCCACGATGCCGGCGGCGTTCTTGGCCATCGGCGTGAGCATCGGCACAGCCTCGCTGGGCAGGATGTGTTTCAACTGCTTGATGTGCGTGATGTACTGGTTGGCCTCAGGCAGTTCCTCAGCACTGTCAATAATCGAGAACGCAGCTCCCTCCTGCAACGCATTGGCGCTAGGCACGAACGTGACGAATTTTTCCCCGACCGGGATGGTGGTGTAGCCGTTGAGCGAGAGGACGCTGTCCATGGCCTGAATGGCCTCCACGACGGTCAGCGGTGTCTGCGCCTGGAGGGTGACGTTGAGATTGGGCAACGCCGCCGCTCGCAGGATGGTTCGGTTGACGTAATTGGCGTAAATCTCAAGGAACTGCTCCAGCGGCATGTTGACCAGTTGCAGGTCGGCCATCGGGATGACGACGTCCATTGCCAGGGGCGCATCGGCAGGATCAGCCGGGGCGGCCGCTGCTGCGTTGCCGGGTGTCGGCGGAGCTGGCGGAGCGGGTGGGTTCACGGGTTGCGCTTGGCCAAGCGCTGCGAATGTCAATGTGAGGATACCTGTGATGAGTTTTTTCATGGCTCTCGAATGGTTTGTGTAAAGTTTCATGGCTCTATTGTGTCTTGCGGACCGGACGGGGCACCTTGCGCTTGGTGGGCATCTTGCGCTTGCCGCCTTCTGGCTTAGGCTTGGTTTCCGGCTTGGTTTCCGGCTTGGGCTTAGCTGGCTCCGGCTTGGCTGGCTCCGGCTTGGCCTCGGTGGCTGGCTTGGGCTTCGTCGCCTTGACGTCTTTTTGGTAACTGGCGGTCAGGGTCATTGAGCCACCCAGTCGGTAGCGGTTCTTGTCGGGGTTAACGCGCATCTGGCTCACGCGCACCATCGAGTCGCTACTACCAAGCTTCCGGAGGAAATTAACGAGGTCGCTCTCTTTGCTGGAGAATCTGATGGTCATCGATTGCTCGATGAAGAAATCACTGGTCTTGGGATCCGCGCTCGCGCGGCTGGTGATCTCCACTCCGCTGGCTGCGGTGAGGCTGTTGATAAATGCTCGCATATCCACCTCCTGCTCAATCGGGATCACCGCCGAGCCCAACCCCTCAAGCGCCCGTATCGTACTCTCGTAATGCGCGATCTTGCTAATCTCGTTTGTGAAACTGTTCAACTGCGTTTGCGCCTTGGTGATCTTGTTCTGGGTTAACTCCGGGCTGGGAATCATCCCCCACACCATCCACATGAGCGCAAGCATCAGCACCACGATCACGATCATGACCAGCCGCCGCTCGCCGCTGCTCAGGTTCAACTTGTCAAATATGCTTTCGTTACTCGCCATCGAACTCACATTCCAGCGACCATGTGGTTAGTTTTTTTCTCGGATCCTTCCGACTCAGCCCCGGACGCACCTTGGAGAACAGCGTCTGGCCATCGATCTCCATTCGCGTGAGCGCCAAGTGATAATCGTCAATAATCGTATCATTGCCGGCATCTGCCGTGCCGGCGATTCGCAGTTTCCGGCTCGTGTTGCCGTCAATGCGATCCGACGAGAATGTCAACTGTGTGAACTTCAGCTCGCGCGGCAGCCCGATGGTCACTTCGCGCCACGCCTTAAGCGCGGCGTCCTTAAGCGCCTTTTGCTTCTCGAGTGTCTCCACCTTTGCCTTGAGCGAGCGCGCCTTGGTGAACTTGTTGGTTTGCACAGTCACCTCGTTAATCTTACCGTCAAGCGTACTCTGCAGTATGCTACCGTAAACGTAAAACCCAAGCAGCCCGATCAGCATCAGCGCCACCGCTCCCTTGATCCCCTCCATCCACAGGCCATCCTGAAAGCGCTGGCGGTTGCGGGCGCTGTAATCCTCGAGCATCAGGCCGGGTGCCGTTGTCCGGGCGGTGAACTCCACGGCCGCCGTGGCGAGGTCCACCTCGCTCATCGGCTCGACCTCTCGGATGCTGCCGAAACACTTGGCCAGGGCCGTATTCCAGTCGGCCGCCACGTCGCCGCGCTTGGCCAAATGGCAGGCCGGTTCATCCGGCATCCAGCCGGCGACCTCTCCCGCCAGGGCGACGCTGTTAATTTTCTCCACCAACTCATCGCGGCTGGCTGCGGTGTCCGGCAGGTTGAATGAATTCACATCGCGCAGTCGGCCGTCAAACCACCACGACACCAGCGCCAATACCGAGTCGGCCCCCTGCACTAGCTGAATGTGGGCCCCGTCCTCCCTTGGCTCACCGGGCACCAACTCCCGCAGCAGCGGCACCTCCACCCGGTCGGCGAGATAATTAACGGCCTCGAGTTCGTCGAGATGACCCTCCACCACGCCTCGCTCGGCGATCATGACGAGCACCGTCTGGTTTCCCTCCGTGCCGGTGGAGCCGGGCACCGCCTCGGCGGACCAAACGGCCTGCGCCATCGGGAGCGGGGATAAATCCTCGATCTGAAACTCGACCATCGGCAGCAGCTCATCCGGCTCGCATTCCGGCAGCTCGACCACACGCAAAAAAACCTTCTCCGGCGGTAGGGTGGCGATGTTGAGCTTGCGGCTGAGCAGGTCTCTCCAGTCCTTGGCCACCGCCTTGGCCGGCGGGTCGTCGCCCTCGGCCACGCGCAGGTCGCCGGAGAGCTTCACCTTTTTCGACGAGACGGAAAACTGCCACAGCCGGCTCCCCTGAGCCGCTGGTTCGAGCAAATTGCAACTGCTCCATTTGGTTTTCTTTCCCGCCATGCTACTCGTCTTTCAAATGTTCGTCGGACATGGTCACGCGCAAAATCTCCTCGATGGTCGTTTTGCCATCGGTCACTTTTTGCCAGCCGTCGTCGCGCAGCGTGCGCATGCCCTCGTTGATTGCGGCCTGGCCGATGACCGACGACGCCTCGCGCTTGAGGATCAGCGGTCGGATGGTCTCGCTCATCACCAGCATCTCGTAAATGGCTAACCGACCCTTGTAGCCCTGCTGGCGGCAATCCTCGCAACCGACCCCGTGATAAAACGTGCCAGACTCGATGACGTGCTCAGGGCAGTTGATCTGCCGCAGATAGTCGCGGTCAATCTTCTGTTCCTCCTTACAGTTCGGGCAAATAGTACGCACCAAGCGCTGGGCCATGACCGCCTCAACCGACGACGCCACGAGGAACGGCTCGATACCCATGTCGATCAACCGCGTGAACGCGCCAGGGGCATCGTTCGTGTGCAACGTGCTGAATACCAAGTGACCAGTCAGCGCGGCCCTGATGGCGATGTCCGCCGTCTCTCCATCACGAATCTCACCCACCATGACCACGTTCGGATCCTGCCGCAGGATGTGCCGCAGGCCGGTGGCAAACGTCAGTCCGATATCCGAGCGCACAGCGATCTGATTGATGCCCTTCAGCTCGTACTCGACCGGTTCCTCGATGGTGATGATTCGCTGGTGAACGGAGTTGATCGTGCTCAGGAAAGCGTAAAGCGAGGTTGACTTGCCGGAGCCGGTCGGCCCGGTCACCAGAACGATCCCGTGCGGCTTGACGATGAGATCGCGCAGGACCGCCTCGTCCTTGGGATCGAAGCCCAGCTTGTCGAGACTCAAGAAAATGGTGCCGCGTGTCAGCAATCGCAGTGACACACTTTCGCCATAAACCGTCGGCACCGTGGAGACACGAATGTCGAGCTCCTCGCCCTTGATGCGGACGTTGATTCGGCCGTCCTGCGGGAGGCGCTTCTCGGCGATGTCCATGCCGGACATGACCTTGATGCGCGAGATGAGCGAAGACTGGTAGCGCTTCAACTGCGCCGGCATCGGCGTCTGGTGCAGAATGCCGTCCACGCGGTAGCGGATGCGAAACTCGTCCTCCGCCGGCTCGAAGTGAATATCCGTCGCCCGATCCTTGAACGCCTCCCAAATGACTTGGTTGACGAATTTGATCACACTGGCGTCTTGGTCGCCCTCGGTGATTTCCTTGTCCTCATCAAAGAAAATATCGAACGAATCCTCGTCGTCATCCTCCAGTTCCTCGAGCGTCTCGGCGCCGACGCCGTAAATTTTCTTGAGCGCCTTTTCGATCTCGCTGCGCGGTGCCAGAGCCAGCTTGACCATGCCGCCGGCGTTGAACTGCACGGCATTGATCATCGCCGAGTCGAACGGGTCGCTGACGGCCACCTCGAGCGTGCCATTCTCGGCATGGATCGGCAGGACGAAATGCTGGAAAGCCACCTTGGTGGTCACCCTCTTTCGCGCCTCGGCAGACGGGCTAATGTCTTTAAGGTCAACGAACCGCAGGCTCATCGCCTTGGCCAGGCGCTCGAGGAAAGCATCCTCGGCCAGCCCTTTTTCCCGCGCAAAAAACGCCAGTAACGGCTCCTCCGAGCCGTTTTCGGCAGCCACACGCCACTCCTTCGTCAGTTCCAAAAACTCAACGGGGGTGGCCAAATCGGCGTCTGCCAATATCTGTTTAATCGATGTAAGTGCCATTCTGTGGGCAGCAAGTGAACGAATAAACAGCGGTTTTCAACAAAAGTTGCGAAAAAATAGGCTCAAATAACGCACCCCCAGCGGGATGGGCGCTCCGCTTGGCCAAGCGGCGCATCTCCCCTACTCACCCGTCAGGATGGACAGGAAATTCTCCAGCGCCGGGGAGAGAGCCTTGCTTTTCTTGTGCACCACCGCCACGGGCCGCGCGAGTTGCACGTCGCTAAACTTCACGCTGGCCAGGCTCCCGAGCTTGACCTCCGACACAATGGTCACCTCCGGCACAATCGCCACGCCGGTACCGATCTCCACCGCCCGCTTGACGGTCTCGATGTTGTCGAACTCCACCACCGGGTGGACGGCGATTTTCTTCTCCCGCAGCACGCGGTCGATCCCTCGTCGGGTCGGGATGTCGATGTGAAAGCCTACCAGATTTTCCCCCGCAATGTCGGCGAGCTTGATTTGCCCGCGCTTGGCCAAGGGATGACCCGGCTCGCAGATCAACACCAGCGACTCCTCCATCAGCGGGATGATGTTCAGCTTGCTGTCCTTGCCCGGATAAGCCACGAGGCCAAGGTCCACCACATTGCTCAGCACGTCCTCGAGAATCTTGTCCGCGTAACTGTACTCGACGTGCACGTTAACGGTGGGGAATTTCTTCAGGAATTTCTTCAGGAACGGCGGCAGCGTGTGCAGCCCGATCGAGTAAATCGTCGAGACGCGAATGTTGCCCGACACCACATTTTGCAGCGACTGCATCCGGCTCGTCAGCGTCTCGAACGTGTTGATCATCTCCTTGCTGTGGTCGTAGAGCAACTGACCCTCCTTGGTCAGCCGAAACATCTTCTTGCTGCGCTCGACCAGCAGCGTGTCGAAATGCCTCTCAAGCGAGCTGATCTGCTGGCTCACCGCCGACTGCGTGATCTGGTTGATCCGCGCCGCGCTGGTGAAGCTCCGGCTCTCAGCCAAGTCACAAAAAACCCTCAAGCTCTCAATTTGCATAAGCTCAGTTAAATTGAAAACCAGCCTGAGTCAAACATTCTTAATGCAGCCACCCGGTACGGCGAGGATTGACCGCTGCCCGGTTGTCGCCGTTTAATCAGCCCGCCGGAGTGAGGCGCTAATTCAACGAATGTATCATATCACCCGATTACCCAATGGGCTCCGATTGGCCACGGCCGAGTTGCCTCACATGGCCAGCGTCAGCCTCGGCATCTGGTCGGCCGTCGGCAGCCGCTGCGAACGCGAGGGCGAGACCGGCATCAGCCATTTCCTCGAGCACATGCTTTTCAAGGGCACACGCCGCCGCTCCGCCGCTCAAATCTCGCAAGAGGTCGAGGGCCTCGGCGGATACATTAACGCCTGCACCAGCGAGGAGAGCACCTGCTACCACGCCCGAGCCCACGCCGACCAAGCCGCCAAGCTGATGGACGTGCTG
>ENA-OREN01003621-OREN01003621.1-marine-metagenome-genome-assembly--contig:-NODE-3621-length-14236-cov-3.871601_pt1 | contig 14236 bp, 11 predicted proteins | sample MGYA00248624_ERZ508555 | MGnify/ENA primary metagenome ERZ508555 (study PRJEB26222, sample SAMN06267773) | marine metagenome | isolation source: Saanich Inlet, British Columbia, Canada | place...
ATCCCCTATTTATAGAGATTTTAGAGATGGAGATGTGAGACATTCCCAAGCAAATATTGAGAAAGCTCAGCAATTATTGGGCTACCATCCAAATTATAAAATTGCTAAGGGCATGGATAAAACGATAGATTGGTATGTAAGCCAACTTGTGAAATAATATATTATAGATATGATTGAAATAAATATAAAAGATAGACTTATTGGTGAGGCCTACAAGCCCCTAGTTATTGTTGAGATAGGTATAAACCATGGGGGTTCTCTAGATACAGCAATTCAAATGGTTGATTCTGCGTGTGAATCTGGAGCTGAGGTTATTAAGCATCAAACACATGTTGTTGAAGATGAAATGAGTGCTGAAGCTAAAAAAATCATACCTAAAAATGCTAATATTTCAATTTATGATATTATGGAAGAGTGCTCTTTGAGCGAAGAAGATGAGGTTAAATTAAAAACATATGTAGAACTCAAAGGTATGATTTTTATTTCAACACCATTTTCAAGAGCAGCTGCAAATAGACTTCAAAGAATGGGGGTTTGTGCTTATAAAATAGGCTCTGGAGAGTGCAATAATTATCCCTTAATAAGGCATATAGCATCATTTGGGAAGCCAATGATTGTAAGTACTGGGATGAATGATATTTCCTCGGTGAGAAAGATGGTTGACATATTAGAAGAGAACAATGTACAGTATGCATTGCTTCATACAACAAATTTATATCCTACTCCACCAAATCTGGTTCGTTTTGGTGCAATGCAGGAATTACAAAAAGAGTTTCCGAATGCTGTCATAGGCTTGTCTGATCATACAACATCCAATCTAGCTTGCTATGGTGCAGTAGCTCTTGGAGCATCAATTCTTGAAAGACATTTTACTGATTCAATGACAAGGAGTGGACCAGATATAGTAAATTCAATGGATCCAAAATCCCTTAAGGAATTAATTACAGGAAGTGCCGAGCTTGCTTTGATGCGTGGTGGTGAAAAAAAAGCCACTAAAGAAGAGCAAGTAACTATTGATTTTGCATTTGCAACGGTAGTTACTATTCAAGAAATTAGTAAAGGTGAAAAATTTACTAAAGAAAATATTTGGGTTAAAAGGCCTGGAACTGGAGATATTAAAGCCGAAGATTATGAAAATATTTTAGATCAGACTGCTGCAAGTAATTTAAATTGTGATCAACATCTATCTTGGAGTGATGTAAATGAATAGCATATTAAAATTAATAGGTAGAGACGATGAGTTATTCGTTAAAGACATGTTAAGTAATGAGGTGGAGCTGTTGGAAATAGTTTCATCATCTTCATTTCTAGTTCTTGGAGGTGCTGGATCCATTGGGCAATCTGTTGTCAAAGAAATATTTAAAAGAAACCCAATAAAGCTCCATGTTGTTGACATTAGTGAAAATAACATGGTTGAATTAGTTAGGGATATTAGAAGTAGTATGGGATATATAGAAGGAGACTTTAAAACTTTTGCTTTAGATATTGGTAGCATTGAGTATGATGCATTTATTGAAAGTGATGGAAAATTTGATTATGTTTTAAATTTGTCGGCACTTAAACATGTAAGAAGTGAAAAAGATAAATTTACTTTGATGAGAATGATTAATGTAAATATTTTTAATACTGATAAAACTATATTGCAATCTATACAAAAAAATACAAAACGATATTTTTGTGTAAGTACCGATAAAGCTTCAAATCCAGTCAATATGATGGGAGCCAGTAAAAAAATTATGGAAATGTTTTTAATGAGAAGATCATTAAATATTGAAATTTCCACAGCAAGATTTGCAAATGTTGCATTTTCTGATGGATCTTTACTTCATGGCTTTAATCAAAGAATTGAAAAAAACCAACCAATTGTTGCCCCAAAAGATATTAAAAGATACTTTATTACTCCACAAGAGAGTGGCGAACTTTGCTTGATGTCATGCATTTTTGGAAGTAATAGGGATATTTTTTTTCCAAAGTTAAGTCAAGAGCTGCATCTTATATCATTTGCTGATATTGCAATTAAATATTTAGCTGAAATCGGGTATAAACCATATTTATGTAAGGATGAGTCTGAGGCAAGAGCGCTTGCAAGTTCGCTTCCTGAAGAAGGAAAATGGCCATGTTTTTTTTCCTTAAGTAATACTACTGGTGAAAAAGATTTTGAGGAATTCTATACTGGTGATGAAATATTAAATATGTCGAGGTTTCAAAGCTTGGGCGTTATTAAAAATGAGGCTACTTTTAATGAGACACTACTTGATAATTTTGAAAATGAGATTAATAAATTAAAGATAAGCTTATCATGGTCTAAAAAGGACCTGCTTGATCAATTTGTAAAGTTACTTCCTAAATTTGATCATTATGAAACAAATAAATATTTAGACAGTAAGATGTAGGGAAAAAATGAAAATTTTGACATTAGTAGAAAGAAGAGCAGATTACAGTCGAATGAGACCAATATTGAGGGAGCTCTATAAGGATAAATCTTTTGATGTGTATTTAGTTGTTACTGGTATTTGTTTGTTAGATATACATGGCAAGGATATTGACTATATTAAAGATGATGGTTTTGTTATAAATGCAGAAATACCAATGTTTGAGGAGGGGGAAAAAAATACTAATTCCTCTATGGTCAAAGCACTAGCTAAGGTTTTGAATGGGATAACAGATGAGATTGTAAAGTATGATCCTGATCTTGTTTTAACTGGTTTTGATATTGGTGCTAATTTTGCAACAACTATAGCAGCTGCGCATATGAACGTTCCTGTTGCACATATACAAGGAGGAGAAGTTACAGGCACTATTGACGAAAGTATTAGGCATGCGATGAGTAAATTTGCGCATATTCATTTTCCTGCAACGGAGGATGCTAAAAATAGACTAATTAGGTTAGGTGAAAATCCAAAATATATTTTTAATGTTGGGTGTCCATCAATTGACACAATATTCCAAACACCAGTAATAGAAAAAAAAGCCTTAGAAAAAAAATTTAAAGTTGACTTTTCGAAGCCTATTGTATTATTGATTCAACATCCAGTTACTACAGAAAGTAGTGAGTCAAAAAGACAGATATTAAATACAATTGCTGTTATTAAAAATCTTGGTATTCAGGCATTAGTGGCCCTACCAAATAATGATGCAGGTTCATCTGAAATTATTGATGAAATAAAAAAATCTGGCTTAAACTGGCATCCTAGTTTGTCTACTGAAGAGTTTATTAATGTTTATAGAAATGTTTGGGCAATAGTTGGAAATTCAAGCTCAGGTATTCATGAATCTTCAACGTTTGGAGTTCCTGCTGTAAACATAGGTACAAGACAGCAAGATAGAGAAAGGGCTGAAAATGTTATAGATGTTAGTTATGAAATAGATAATATTCAGAAAGGTATTGAGAAAGCATTATTTGACCAGACCTTTAGAAAAAAAATAGCTAATATTAAAAACCCATATGGAGAGGGTAATTCATCTATTAAAATAGTTAGACTCTTAAAATCAATTTCTTTAGAAGGTATTATTCAAAAAAGATTTTATGAATAAAGTATTAATATTGGGTGCTAGTGGGTTATTAGGAAGAGCAATAGTTGATCAGTTTATTGATAAGGGTTATTTAATGGGTGCGTTAAGTAGAACTCCTACAAGTTTTAACTCTATTCAAGTCAAAGAGCACCTTGTTGATATTTTGGATTATAAAAAGCTTGAAAGTGTTATTTCAGAGTATGATTATATAATTAATTGTACAGGTCAGATTACTAATCCAATTAATCATTGTCTCACTCTTAATACACATGGTATTCAGAATATAGTAGATGCAGTAAATAAATATAATAAAAAACTACTTCATTTTTCATCAGTTGCTGTTTATGGTTCATCAGAATATGTAAACGAACAGAGTAATTTAAATCCTGAATCAGCCTATGCGTGTATTAAATGTTTTGCTGAACATGCTATAATCCGACACTTAAAGTCTAGTCTAATCTTTCGAGTCTGCAATCTTTATGGAAAAGACCAAAATAAAGGAGTTGTAAGGTATTTATCTAGCCAGTATTTGAAAAGAGAAAGTGAATTAAATTTTAATAATAATGGTGAAATGATGCGTTATTATTTAAATGTAAGTGAGCTAGCTGAGATTACTTATTTGGCAGTCTCTAAAAATTTGAAACCTGGGGTTTATAATGTAATTGGCTCAGATTTATTGACAATTAAAGAGCTAGTTGGTAAATTTAAAAGTATTTTGGACTTCTCTTTTTCTACAAATTATAGTACATCTTATCCCATTGAAAATATTAAAAAAATTGATGATTTAAAGATTAAAAGTGAGTTGAGTATTATTGATGATAGTCCTATAGATTTTTATATAAAAAATATTAAAGATGATAAATAATAAATATTTAACAGTCGATTCAAGTATTAAAGATGCTATTAAAGTCATTGAATCAGTAAACGAAAGGCTTGCGATTGTGTTTGATCATAATGGAAAGGTTTTAGGAGCCTTGACAGATGGTGATATTAGAAGGGCAATTTTGAATGGGATAAGTATTTCAGATTTTGCTACAAAAGCAATGAATTCTAATCCAGTAATAGCCAATATAGATGATTCTGAGCATACATTTGATCAGCTTTTAGAGAAAAATAATATAAGATCAATTTTGTTATTAGATTCAAATGATCTTTTTATTAAAACTTATAGTGGGCCTTCATCTACAAACACCAATATTGAAGCCTCTAATAGTATAAAAAATACTTTTTCTTTTGCAGTGATAATGGCAGGTGGAGAGGGAACAAGATTGCGACCAATAACAAGTACTCTTCCAAAACCGATGATTGATATTAATGGAACTCCTTTGCTTGAGAGACAGATAAAGAATTTAAGAGGAATTGGAATTAAGAAGATTTATATTTCAGTTAATTATCTAGGTAAAGTGATTCAAGATTATTTTGGTGACGGTAGAAAATGGGGTGTTCAAATTGACTATTTAAAAGAGGATAAAAAACTTGGAACAGCCGGTGGTTTATCCCTTATAGGTGATATTAAAGATTCGATCAATTTTCTTGTCATTAATGGAGATATATTAACTGAATCAAATCTTTTGAATTTATATCATTTTCATAAAGAATATAAATCACAGGTTACTATTGGAGCAGTTAATCACCACGTTAGAATACCTTATGGCGTGATAAAACAAAAAAGTGGGAGAATGATAGAGTTAATAGAGAAGCCTGTTGAGAGTTATTTATGCAATGCAGGAATTTATGCTCTTACTTCTAAAGCCTTAAAAGCTATTCCTAAAAGAACTTTTTGGAATATGACAGATTTAATTGATCATTGTTTGTTGATGTCTGAGGTTGTGTCAGTTTTCCCAGTCCATGAGTATTGGTCTGATATTGGAACACCATCAGATTTAGAAAAGGCTAGAAAAAATACTAAGAGTAACGAACTATAAGCTCTAATGCCTTAGGATTTGTCCATTGTAAGGCATTTTAAAAATTATAAAAATACATAGGTTAATAAAATACTATCATGAAAATATTATGTGTCATTGGTGCAAGGGGCGGTAGTCAGGGCTTGCCAGGAAAAAATATCAAAATATTGCTTGATAAGCCTTTAATAACTTGGACTATTTTAGAGGCTTTAAAAGCTCCAGAGATTGGACGAGTTATTGTTTCAACTGATTCAGATGAAATTGCTACTATAGCGATTTCTGCTGGAGCTGAAGTTCCATTTATTAGGCCTGATAGCTTATCAGGGCCTGAGGTTGGTAAATTTGATGTTTGGAAGCACGCACTAGAAAATTGTGAAAATTATTATGGCGAAAAATATGATATTTATGTAGATTTGGATTGTACTAATCCCCTAAGGGATCATTATGATATTTCAAATGCAATTACTCAACTTAAAAATGGTAAAGCTAAGGGTATTGATGCTGTATTTTCGGTCTGTGAAGCAAGAAAAAACCCATATTTCAACATGGTTGAGGTTGATAAAAATGGTGCTCTTAAGATGAGTAAAACTCTAGGACCTACTGTTATTAGAAGGCAGGATGCTCCTATCGTATATGATCATGTAGCTAGTACTTATGTACTAACAGCTGAGTATGTTAGGACACAAAGTCACTTATTAAATGGCCATACTGAAGGTTATAATATTGGTTTGGAGAAAAGTCTCGACGTAGATTCAGATTTTGATTTTGAAATAATTGAGTTCTTAATGAAAAAAAAGCATAAATTAGTATGAATCAGACTAGTAAATTTTCAGGAAGTAGAATACTATTAGTAGGAGCAACTGGTGTTTTAGGAAGAGGCTATGCTTCTGCTATAGCTGAGCTTAATGTACAATTGATAATTGCAGACACAGCTCAATCTGATGTGCTTTTGTATGCAAAAGAGCTTAATGTTTTAGGTTGCGAAATTGATATTTCAAGCGAAGATTCTGTAATTAAATGTATTAAATATGTAGAAAACCAACTAGGAGGCCTAGATGCAGTAATTAATAATGCTGCTGCAACAAGTGAAAGTCTCATGAATAGTGGGGATTTATTTGAAGATTTTGAAAACTATCCGCTGTCTGTCTGGCAAAAAACAATTGATGTTAATCTAACAGGCGCTTTTTTATTGTCCAGAGAGGCTGGTAAATTAATCAAGAAAACTAGTAAGTACGGCAATATGATAAATATTTCTAGTATTTATGGCTTAGTTGCACCAGATCATCGTATATATGAAAATCAACCATTTAAATCATTACCAGGCTACTCTGCAAGTAAATCAGGAATTATTGGGTTATCAAAATGGATGTCAACATGGTGGGGAGGTTCTATTCGAGTGAACTGCGTCACTCCTGGTGGTGTTTTTAATGGACATAATGAAAGTTTTGTAAAAGAATATAGTAATCGAGTTCCAATGGGGAGAATGGCTAATAGAGATGAATTAGTAGGCATTATTCTCTACCTCCTTTCCGATGCTTCAAGTTACGTAACAGGACAAAATTTCGTGGTTGATGGAGGCTACACTGCTTGGTAGATTTATGGATATCTTAATTCCTATAGAGACTGCATCTAGGGAGCTACTCTATAAAGTCCACATAAGTCGACTCTTAGCATTACAAGGATATAATTGCTATATTGGGAGCAAAACTCAAATTTATATGTTGCTAGGGTTTTTTTCTAATTATATTTATCTTGATAAAGGCTATCACCCTGCATCTTCTGACAATCTATATAAAATAATTAAGAAAAATAATGGAATTATTGTTAGCTTAGATGAAGAGGGGGCAGTTGATTATTCTAATGGGAGCACACTCCAGCGAAGATATTCTGAAGTTTTATTTAATAAAGTTGACTTTGCTTTTTTGTGGGGTCAGAAAATATATGAATTAATACAAGATAATATTATTGATAAAAGCAAAGTTAAAATTTCTGGGCATCCAAGATTTGAACTATTAAAGCCTAAGTTTCAATACCTATATTCAAGTGATGTAAAAATAATTAAGGAGAAGTATGGAAAATTTATACTTATCAATACAAATATGGGTTTTGGTAATAATATAAAAGGTGATGAATTTGTTATCAATAATTATGAGGATAGATTTCCAGAAATTAAAAATATAATAGATTTTGATAAAGAAAAATTAAATCTATTTTGTCAATTAGTGACTAAACTTTCAACATCAACAGATTTAAATATTATTTTTAGGCCTCATCCTGAAGAAGATAATAGTTTTTACATTCGTGCTTTTGCAGGGCTTTCCAATGTAAAAATAATATATGAAAAATCAGTTATTCCATGGTTGATAGCATGTGAAAAAATGATTCATCCAGATTGTACAACTGCAATAGAAGCATTTTTTCTTGGTAAAGAGCCTATATCGCTCTTACCTGGCAATAGCCTAAATGCCAGAATAACAAAGCTTCCTTTGAATGTGAGCACGAAATTTAATCGAGTAGAGCATGTTATTAAATATTTAGAGACTAAAAATGTACAGAAAGAAAATACTTCAAAAGAAAAAATGCAACTTATTGAGGATTATTTTTCGTACTCAATGCCAACTATAGAAATAATTATTAATCAACTAGGGCTAATAAAAGAAAACATTAGTCATGCTGAGAAAAATAAAATTCTTATTAGACATTTTATACATTTAAAAATTAGGACGATTATTCCCTACTTTAAAAGAAAAAAAACGAGCACTAAGTTAAGGGATAATAAGCTAGAAGGGTTTAATATTAACAATATTACCTTTGATTATAGAGATAGTCTAAATGAGAAAGGCCTTGATGTTATTAACTGTAAAGAGTTGAATTCAGAGTTATTTTATTTTTCAAAAAAAATCTATAATTGTTAAAATTTTTTACAATAAGGCGTTTAAATAATGAGCAACTATAAACCCTATCAGGGTACAAATTTTGATTTAGATGGAAAAGTAGCGATAGTTACTGGCGCAGCAGGAATTCTTGGAGGGGTTTTTGTGAATTCACTGCTGTCAGCTGGTGCAGAAGTAATTGCAGTAGACTTAAATCTAGATAATTTACTCATTGAGGATAAATATTCATCAAAGACTCACTTGTGTATCGTTGACATTGCCAACGAAGTTTCTGTAAATAATTTTATCAACAACATCTCTAAATTTACAATTAAGATTGATATTTTAGTTAATAGCGCAGCTATTGATCCAAAATTTGATAAAGAAACTAATAAAGATGGATTTACTAAGTTTACTGATTTTCCTCTTGAGCAATGGAATCAGTCAATTGATGTCAATCTCACAGGGGTGTTTATTATGACTAAAGCTGTTTGCAGTGTTATGGAAAAAAATGGTGAAGGTTCGATAATAAATTTAGGTTCAAATTATGGCTTAATTGGCCCTGATCAGAGAATATATAAGAAAAAAGGAGAGGAGTCACAGCCCTATAAGCCTGCTATATATTCTGTATGTAAATCCGCTTTAATTGGATTTACAAAATATCTAGCTTCTTATTATTCTGATACGAAAATTCGAGTTAATACCTTAACTCCAGCTGGGGTATATAATAATCAAGATGATGAATTTGTTGATAATTATTCGAGTAGAACGATTTTAAGGCGAATGTCGAATAAGGAAGAGTATGCTAGTGCAATTTTATTTTTATCTTCCGATGCGTCCTCTTATATGACTGGATCAAATCTTGTTATAGATGGTGGCTGGACAGCACTCTAAATATGGTAATTTTTATTCCTGTTAACCAAGGTTTTGCATACCGATATTTTCTTCAAACAAAAATATTTTTATCCTTGCAGAAAAATGCAAAAAAAATAGTTATATTTGTTCCATCTCCAGATGATTCTTTTTATGACACACTCAGAAATTATCCTAATGTAATTTTGGAAGATTATGAGTCCTTTAAATATGATAATTATTTAAATCATTCTAAATTTCAAAAAGCATTAATCTATATTAGATCTGCTGTACAAAATGAAAGCTTTGATATTACAACTACAAAGGAAATATACGAGTCAAATTTAAATGATATTCTTAGAGTTTTTGGAAATAAACCTTCCTTATTTCTATCAGATGTAATTATCAAGTTAGCTCGAAAATCTTATTTTCTAAGAAAAGCTTTATTTATGCTAGAAAATAATTTATTCCATCCAAAAATTCACAATAAATATTTTATCAAGTACCGTCCTGATATTCTATTAGTTAGCAGTGTGGGTACTTTTCATTATGACCAGTACTTTATGCGCCAAGCTAAGGCCTTTGGTGCAAAAGTTGTTACTTCAGTCTTAAGTTGGGATAATACGACTACCAGAGGTGCCCCAGGGGCATTCAGTGACTTGATAATATCTTGGACCAGTGAGATGAAAAGAGAACTGGTTGAATTGAATGATATAAAACAAAAAACAGTTGAAGTTGGTGGAGTTGCACATTATGACTATTATTTTGATAACAAGTTTATTTGGTCAAGAAAAGAACTACTAAATTACTTTGATATTTCTGCACAGAAAAAAATAATATTATTTGCCACAAAATCACCCAATTGCTATTCAAATGGATTTATTGCAGAAATGATTGCAAAAGCTATATTTAATGATGAATTATCTGGTGATTGTATTTTACTTATTAGGTTACATCCTATCTATTATAGAAAAATAGGCTCAAAATTAGTTTTTCAGGATCAGCTGAATGAGATACAAAAAATAGCTTCAAAGTATGAAAATGTAATTATAAATGAGCCATATATTGAAACTAATGTAATGAATTACTCTATGCCTGATAAAGAAATTAAATTACTAGGCTCTCTGCTTAAGCACAGTTCTGTTATGGTCAACATGTTTTCAACCTTAAATATTGAGGCTAGTATATTTGATACTCCAATTGTTAATATATCTTTTGAAGATAAAGTCAATTTAGAGCAAAGAAAAAAAGCTCGTTTTGATATAAATCTTGATCTTAGACAAACTCATAATCAGAGAATAGTAAATTCAAATGGAGTGACAATGGTTTATGAGAGCAGTAAGTTAATAGATGCAATAAATACAAATTTGATAGATCCAAATCAGCTATCTAAAGGAAGAAAAAAAATAGTTGAAGCTGAAGTTGGTCCTTACCAGGGGGCTGCAGGAAAGAGAATTGCAAATTTAATTATGGGGCAGGATTAAATGATAATTTTTACAGATATAGATAACTTTATTGTTCGTAGTGATGATTCTATTGATAGTGCTTTAAAAAAATTAGAACTGAATCAAAGAAAAATTATTTTTGTGGTTTCCCATTCTTTTAGAGTTATTGGTTCAATATCTGATGGAGATGTAAGAAGGTGGCTTCAAAATGCAAGTAATCTTGATATTCGACAAAGAGTTAGCAATATTACTCATTATGAATGCTACACTTTAAGTGAGGATACGCATAAAAGTGCTATTGCAAGGAACTTCAATCAAAAGATTTCTCTAATACCACTCGTTGATAGAAATAATAAAGTGGTATCTATTGCCTGTGACTCAACCACTAGTTTTACTATTGGCGGCAAAGATATTAGTAACAATAGCGAAACATATGTAATTGCTGAAATTGGTAATAATCATAATGGTTCATTTGAGATGGCGATTAAATTAGTTGATGAAGCAATTCTTGCGGGGGCAAATTCTGCTAAATTTCAAATGAGGAGTATGGATGAGTTATATGGAAATTCAGTTTATGAAGAGTTTGATTTAGGCTCGCAATACATTTATGATTTACTAAGTAAATATCAACTATCAGATGATAATTTATATAGAGTATTTGATTATTGTCATAAGAAAAATATTACTCCAATGTGTACGCCATTTGATTTGAAAAGCTTAAGTAAGTTAGAACAATACGGAATAGAGGCGTACAAAGTTGCATCTGCAGATTTTACAAATCATGATTTTCTTAAAGAGGTCTCTCAAACTGAAAAACCTATGATTTGTTCTACTGGAATGTCGCAAGAGGTTGAAATAGTTGAAAGTATTGGTAAGTTAAAGGTCTGGAATGCAAAATTTATGCTACTTCATTGTAATTCAACATATCCAGCGCCATTTAAAGACATAAATCTTAAATATATGGACCATTTAAGGTCTTTATCAGATACTATCATCGGATATTCTGGACATGAGAGAGGAATATCAGTTCCTATTGCAGCAGTTTCGCTAGGAGCTAGAATTATTGAAAAGCATTTCACACTAGATAAAACTATGGAGGGCAATGATCATCGCGTCAGTTTGCTGCCTAATGAGTTTAAAGAGATGGTTAAGGGAATTAGGCAAGTTGAGGATGCGCTAGGGAGTGACTTTGCAAGAACAGTAAGCCAAGGTGAAATGATGAATAGAGAGAATTTGGCTAAAAGCTTAGTTGCCGCCTCTGATATTGAGCCTAACACATTAATATCAGCCAATTTGATTGAGATTAAGAGTCCTGGAAGTGGTATTCAGCCAAATAAAAAATCTGAGATACTTGGCAATAAGATTTTTGTATCAAAGAAAAAAGGAGAGCCTTTTTTTAAGAGTGATTTTGCTGAACAAGTACAAAATAAAAACATAAAGTATTCTTTTCCATTCAAATGGGGAATACCCGTTAGGTACTATGATATTAAGCAACTAAGTTCAATGGCAAATATTGACTTAGTGGAGGTCCATTTGAGTAATTCAGATCTTGGAATAGACTTTAGGAAATATTTGCATCAAAAAAGTGAAAAAGGTTTAGTGGTCCATTGTCCAGAGCTTTTCTCAGGCGATAGCACCCTTGATCTTTGTACTGATAATGAGCAATATAGGTTGAAATCAGTGTCAAATTTGCAAAAAGTTATTGATTTGACACTTGAGCTAAATAAGTATTTTACAAATAAAAAAAATCCATTAATAGTGACAAATGTTGGTGGCTTTAGCAACGAGTTTATTCAAAGTAGTGCTGTAATTGAAGACAAATACAGAATTTTATCAAAAAGTTTGAATGAATTAAATTTTGATGGGGTTGAGATAATACCTCAAACAATGCCACCTTTTCCTTGGCATAATGGTGGCCAGCAATGTCATAATTTATTTGTTGATTCAAAATCAATTGTAAAATTTTGTAAAGAAACAAGGCTTAGAATTTGCCTAGATATATCGCATTCAAAACTTGCATGTAACTATAATAATTGGGATTTTGTTGACTTTATGCGAGATGTTTCACCATATGTTGCACATATGCACCTTTCTGACTCTAAAGGTGTCGATGGGGAAGGTTTGCAATTTGGAGAAGGTGATATTGATTGGAAAGGTTTTTGGATTAATGCTGTATCCTTAATGCCCAAAAATACTACTTTTATTCCAGAAGTTTGGCAAGGTCACAAAAATCAAGGCAAAGCAATGTGGAAAGGCTTAAAAATACTAGAGAGTTTTCTTTAATACTGATGAAGATAGCTTTCTATACTTTATTTTTATGAAAATATTTAAATTAAGCTCTAAGGGCTACTCAAATTTAATTAAATATGTATGAGCAATACTAAAAGTAATTATATAAATAAGAAAACACTATTTATTTGTGCTTACCGTGAGGTATCAGTGAGGTATTTGTTATATAGCAATATCTATAATGAATTATCTCATGATGATAATATAAGACTAGTTGTTTTAGTTGATGAAAATAATCTTTCATATTTCCAAGAGAAATTTAGATTACATAATATTATTATTGAGCCAATTTTTTACAATAGAGATCTAAAAACTCTTAAATCACCTTTAGGTGCGTTATTTGCAACATATAGATTACTTACATCTCCTAAAGGGATTAGAGGGGAAAACTCAACAAAAATTCTGCATCACTTTCAATATAAAAAAGAATGGTCTAAAGCTATCCGTGGAAAATTTATATTTATATTTATTTCAATCTTGGCACTAATTTCATCTCGATTTAAAATAATAAGAAATTTAATGATAAGGCTGGAAGGATTTTTTTTTAAAGGGTCTGAGTATGATAAGTTATTTGATAAGTATAAGCCATCTATGTTAGTTGTATCCTCGCTTGGAAGTATGTTGGATTCATATATTATGAACTCTGCTAAGAGGAATAATACCAAGGTCATGACGGTTTTTCATAACTGGGATGGTCCTACTACAAGAGGCTATAAGGCAGTTGATATTGATCATGCCATTGTTTGGAATAGTGATATGTCTAATGAACTAGTTGATTTCCAAGATATTGAAGAAGATAATATTTATATTGGAGGAAGTGCAAGTTACGATATGTACTTTGAAAAGATAAACAATAATGGTGTAGAAGATAAAAACCTATTTTTTAAAAAATATTCTTTAGATCTTAATAAAAAAATTATCTTTATTGCTCCTGGAGGTCAGACATTGTGGCCTGATGGCTTGGAGATGTTAGAAGGGATTTTGCAAAATATAAAAAATGGTACATATGCTGAAGATGCGCAAGTTATTTTAAGAGTCCATCCAAATTTCATAGAAAATTACGGTACAAATGCAAATATTAAGAATAAAAATAATTTTAAACTTGGTTTTCTAAAAAGTGAGTATCGTTTAATAATTGAGAAATTGCAACAAGAATTCGGCAATTTACTTCAATTATCAATACCTGAGTTTGTGCCTCTCAATAATTTTGTTGATTTGCCACTAGATGATTTAAACACACTAGCAGATCTTTTTATACATTCAGACATATTAATTACTCAATACTCAACTATGTTAATAGAGGGGTCAATTTTTGATTTGCCAACTATTAATAATGGAATGGGAGCATATAGTAGGAGGG
>ENA-OREN01003624-OREN01003624.1-marine-metagenome-genome-assembly--contig:-NODE-3624-length-14224-cov-3.501096_pt1 | contig 14224 bp, 14 predicted proteins | sample MGYA00248624_ERZ508555 | MGnify/ENA primary metagenome ERZ508555 (study PRJEB26222, sample SAMN06267773) | marine metagenome | isolation source: Saanich Inlet, British Columbia, Canada | place...
TCAAAATTCCTTTATTGTTGCAATAAAAACTTTGAATATAAAACCTTTTGGAATTGGCATTAATAGATTTGAAGATGCATTCAAAAATCAAATAAAAAATCAAAAAAAATTTTATTCCTCAGAAATAATGAAAATAAATTTAAATGATGGAAGTGCAAACTTAAATAAATTAATAGCAGAGTTTGGTTATGCTGCTTTTATAATATTTGCTTATTTTATATTTTTTATTTGTTCAAAAAAAATTTCGATGGAAAATAAATTGTTTTTATTTCCATTAATTTTAACACAAACAATTAGGGGTGCTGGGTACTTTAATGGAGGATATTTAGTTGCCGCAACACTAATCATTTTGTTAGTTCATGATACCAAAGAAAAAAATTAGAATCATATATGCTGCTGGAATACATTCTGGAGGAGGGCTTTTTGTTCTTAATTATTTAAAAAAGGATATGAAAGTAAATGAAGATATCATTTACTTGGACGAGAGGCTTAAGAAGGATCATTTTTTTAATAAATTTAAAGTTATTATTATTAAAAATAATTTTTTTTCAAAACTTTATTCAGAGTTTAAAATTAAAAAAGAAATAGATAAGGGTATAAAAGAAATAATTTTTTTAAATGGTCTTCCGCCAATTTTTAAATACCAAAGCAATGTAATTGCTTATTTTCAGAATGCAAATGTTCTTAATTTTACAAATAAATTTGATAAAATCATTTCTTCAAATCTTCTTAGAAGTTTAAAATTTTTTTTTTTTAAAAAAAATGTTAATAAATGGATAGTATTTTCTCAATCTGCAGAAGTTCAACTAAAAAAATTAATAAAAAAAAACTAATTTATAAGGAAAAAATTTGTATAAAAATAAAAAGAAAAAAAAGAGAGAAAAAAATATATGATTTTATTTATCCTGCGAATGGAGCAAGTCATAAAAATCATAAAAATCTTATAAAGGCATTTATAATTCTTTCTAAATTAAAAATTTTTCCAAGATTACTAATTACTTTAAATAAAGTTGACATAGTTAAATTTAAAGTTACTTATCTTGTTAATAAATTCCAACTAAAAATTGTCAATAAGCCTAACAATGATAGAGAAAAATTTTTAAAAAATTATAATAAATCTAAAGCTTTGATTTTTCCATCATATTCAGAAACACTTGGTTTACCTTTGATGGAAGCACAAAAATTTGGAATTGATATATTGGCTTCAGATAGAAACTTTGCAAAAGAATATACAAGTAAAGAAAGGTTATTTAACCCCACTCATCCAAGGGATATTGCAAACAAAATAATTGAGTATATTGATAGTAAAAAATAATCAATTATGAATTTGTTAATTTTTTCACAACATTTCTGGCCTGAGACATTTAGAATTAATGACATTGCTAAAGAATTGTCAAAAAAAAATAATGTATATGTTGTTTCTTCTTGGCCAAATTATAACATAATAAATAAAAAAAAGATATTTCGTTATGGATTTCAAAAATATGAAAATGTTAAAATAATTAGAGTTCCTACATTCAAAAGAAACAACAATAAATTTTATAATATTATACTTAATTATTTAAGTTTTATAATAGGTGGTTTGTTTATTAAAAAAAAACAATTTAATAATATAAATTTTGACGCCATTATTTCTTATGCTACGAGTCCAATATATCAAGCCATACCAGCTATAATATATGCAAAACGTAATAATATACCATCATTTTTATGGGTTCAGGATTTATGGCCTGATGTTCTTAATGATTTGAATATCATTAAAAACAAATTAATTTTAAAAACACTAAATCAATCCACAGAGTATTTGTATAGTCAATGTAATTATTTATTAGCACAATCTCCTAGTATTAAAAAAATTCTTAGTAAAAAATTTAAAAATACACTTTTAGTTTATAATCCATCAAATATTAATAAGTTTCAAAATGTGAGAGTAAAAAAAAATAAGGTAAAAAAAATAGTTTTTGCAGGAAATATTGGTAAAGCACAAGCATTAGAAAAATTAATTATCTTGGGTAAATTTATAAAGAAAGATAAATTACAAATTGTATTTGAAATAATTGGTGAAGGTAGCAACAAAAAACATCTTCAAAAAATGGTAATAGACGCTAGTTTAGAAAAAATTATTATTTTTAAAGATTTTATGAAGCCAGAAATAATAGAAAAATATTTGTTAAGTGCTGATGGTTTGCTAGTTTCTCTTGGTGTTGGTAGAGCATTATCTTCGACTATTCCTGCAAAATTTCAAACATATATATCTTTTGGTAAACCTATTTTTACATTTTCTGAAAATATAGTTGCAGATATAGTCAAAAGATATAAAATTGGATTTGTAATTAACAACAAAAACTTTAAAAAAAAAATTCTCAAATTCTCAAGTATGGATTCTAGCACAACCAATTTAATAAGATATAATAGTAAAAATATCTTTCGTAATTTATTTGAAATAAAAAAAAATACAAAAATTTTAGAAAAAATAATAAAAATGGGATTGAACAAATGAAAATTTTAGTTGTTGGTGGAGCAGGTTATGTTGGTGGAGTAATTGTTGACTTATTATTGTTGAAAAAAAAATATGATGTTACAGTCTACGATAATCTTTTATATGAAGAAAGTTATAGAAAAAATTGTAAATTTATAAATGGAGACATTAGAGATAAAAAATTTTATAAATCTAATCTAAAAAAGTATGATGTGATCGTGTGGCTAGCAGCACTAGTGGGAGATGGTGCTTGCTCAATTAACCCACAGCTGACTGATGAGATTAATTTTCAGACACTAAAAAAATTATGCAAGGTATTTAATAAAAGAATTATATTTATATCAACTTGCTCAGTTTACGGTGCTCAAAATGGAATTTTGAGTGAAAATTCTTCAGTGAACCCCCTTTCTCATTATGCGAGCTCTAAATTGAAATGTGAAGATATTTTAAAAAATAAAAATTCTATAATATTTAGATTAGGAACTTTATTTGGTATTAGTGATAACTATTCTAGAATAAGAATGGACTTAGTTGTTAATACACTAAGTGCAAAAGCTTTTTTTGAAAAAAAAATGTCAGTATTTGGAGGTGAACAATATAGACCACTCTTACATGTTAAAGACGTAGCTAGAGCAATTGAGGTTGCAATTAGATCAAATAAAAAAGGAATATTTAATTTGTCTTATAAAAATATGAAAATAATAGATATTGCAAAAGAAATTCAAAAATATTTTAAAGACACTAAAATAATTAAAACAAAGATTAAATTTCAAGATGCTAGAAATTATAAAGTTACAAACGATAAAGCAAAAAAAGAACTATCCTTTAAAGCAATATATAATTTAAAATATGGTATTAAAGAATTAAAAGAACTATTATTGGAAAAAAGAATTAAAAATTTTAACGATCCAAGATATACCAACCAAAAGTATCTTGAAATATTTAAAGAAAATATCTAAGAATGAATCCAAAATTAATCAATGGAAATAGAATATTTGATAACAGAGGATCACTAAGATTTAGTAACGAGCTAAATTTTAAAAATATAAAAAGATTTTATACTGTACATAATTATACTAAAAATTTCATTAGAGCGTGGCATGGACATATTAATGAAGAAAAATATATTGGCTGTATAAAAGGAACATTTCAAGTTTCTGCTGTTAAAATAGATAATGTTAAAAAACCAAATAAAAAAAATGAAATTCATAGCTATTTCTTAAACGAAAGTAATAATAACTTTGTTCATGTGCCAAAAGGATTTGCGAATGGTTCGATCTCTTTAGAGGACAACTCTGAACTTTTAATATTTTCAACTTCATCAATTGAAGAAAGTTTAAATGATGATATTAGGTATGATGCAGAATATTGGAACCCATGGAAAATTAATAACAGATAAAAATGAAATCAATTTTAATTATTGGTGGATTGGGAATGCTTGGCTCTCAAGTTTTAAAAGAATTTGTAAAAACTAAATATAAAATTTATGCTACTTATAGAAATAATACAGACTTAAATAAATTTAAAAAAAATGAAAATAATAAAAATTTCAATGTAACCTTTTATAAGTTTGATATTAAAAATTATAAAAAAAAAGATTTAGAAAAAATTATTTACAAAAAAGATTTTATAATTAATTGTGCAGGTGTAATTAAGCCTTACATTAATGAGGCAAATTTTCATAGTGTTGAAAATGCAATTCAAATTAATTCTATATTCCCACATTTTTTAAATTATAATGTTAAAAAATATAATACAAAAATTTATCAAATAGCTACAGATTGTGTTTTTGCAGGTTTAAAAGGAAACTATACTGAAAATGATAACCATGACGCTACTGATGTTTATGGAAAAACTAAGAGTTTAGGAGAGGTGAAGTCTCCAAATTTTTATAATTTGAGATGTTCAATAATAGGACATGAATTAAAAAACAATAAATCTTTAATAGAATGGTTCAAAAATTCTAAAAAAGGTTCAAACTTAAATGGGTTTTACGACCACCTTTGGAATGGAATTACAACAAATGCATTTGCAAAGATTGTAAGATCTATCATTGAAAATAATATTCAAATTCCAAACACTCTTCACATAATACCAAAGGACAAAGTAACAAAATATCAGCTTTTAAATTTTTTTAAAATTTATTTTAAAAGAGATGACCTTACTATAATTAAAACTAAATCTTCTCAAACTGTTACAAGGACTTTAAAAACTAAGTATGTAAAAAAAAATTTAGAGATTTGGAAAAAAAGTTTATACCTTAAGATAAAAAAAATAGAAAAACTTGTAGAAGAAATTAAATGAAAATTTTAACAATTATAGGAACGAGACCAGAGCTCATTAGACTAAGTAGAATTATTCCTTCTTTAGATAAGTTTTCAAAACAAATAATTGTTCACACCGGACAAAACTATGACAAGAACCTTGATGATGTTTTTTTTAAAAATTTTAAATTAAGAAAACCAAATTACTACCTTGGGGCAAAAGGTTCTTTTGGAGAGCAAATATCAATTATTCTTAAAAAAATGGAAAAAATAATTGAAAAAGAAAAACCAGATCGTTTTTTTGTTTTGGGAGATACTAATAGCAGTCTAGGTGCAATTATGGCAAAAAGAATGGGTGTTAAGGTTTACCATGTGGAGGCTGGTAACAGATGTTTTGATGATAAAGTTCCTGAAGAGGTTAATAGAAAAATAATTGATCATTCAAGTGATTTTTTGCTTACATATACGACTAGGAGTGCTGAAAATTTAATTAAAGAAGGTATGGATAGAAGTAAAATATTTGTTGTTGGAAACCCAATATATGAAGTTATGAATTATTATGAAAAACAGATTGAAAAATCTGATATTTTACAAAAACTTAAATTAAAGGAAAAAAAATACTTTTTATTAACATTGCATAGAACTGAAAATACAACAAATCCAAAAAGATTAAAAAATTTCTTAGATGCATTTAAAAAAGTTTACAAAAAATATAGATTAGAATTAATTTGGCCAATTCATCCTCGATCAAAGATAAGTATAAATAAAAATAAACTGTCCATTCCAAAAGGGCTCAAACTCATCAGCCCTTTAGATTTTTTTGATTTTATAAAATTAGAAAAAAATAGCTTATGCGTTATTACTGATAGTGGCACCGTACAAGAAGAATGTGCAATACTAGGTTTACCAAATATCACAATTAGGGATACCACAGAAAGACCCGAAACTATTGAGTCTGGATCGAACTTTATAACTGGAGACTCTACTAAAATGATCTTAAATGGAATTGATATTTCCATAAAAAATAAAAATAATTTTAGATGTCCTAGTGAGTATAAATACGAAAATGTTAGTAACACAATAATAAAGATTCTTCTTCAAAAAAATATTTCTTAAAAATTTTATTTAAAAAAATTAATTCTGTTTGTTTTGGTTTTTTTGATATTGGTAGTGAAGATAAATTTAAAATGTATGATTTGATCGAAGTTTCTAATTTTTAAATCTCAAAGGATATAGATCTAAAGGTACTTATAATAATTTTTTCAATGAGAAATTTAAAGGTGAATATTGTTATTCAATTTTTGTTAAAAAAATTCTTTGGTATCACTATCAACCATTAATTTAACCAATTGTTTAAAATTAATTTTTGGTTTCCATTTCAACAGTTTTCTAGCTTTAGAATAGTCGCCAACTAGATTTGTTACATCGCTCGGTCTATAATAATAAGGTATTGATTTGACTATTATTTTTTTAGTTTTTGAATCAATCCCCACTTCTTTTGTGCCCTTTCCCTTAAAAATAATATTAACATTAATACATCTAAATGCTTCTTTAAGAAAATCTCTAACAGAATATGATTTTCCAGTTGCAAGGACAAAATCGTCTGCCTTTGGATGTTGGATAATTTTCCACATACCCTCAACGTAATCACCTGCATAACCCCAGTCTCTTTTTGATGAAAGATTACCCAAATACAAAATTTCTTTTTTAAATTTATTATATTTAGCAACAAATAAAGTAATTTTTCTTGTAACAAAAGTTTCTCCTCTAGAAAAACTCTCATGATTAAATAAAATACCATTTGAGGCAAAAAAACCATACGATTCTCTATAATTTTTTGTCATCCAATAAGAAAAAAGTTTAGATGTTGCGTATGGACTTTGTGGACAAAAAGGTGTTTTTTCGTTTTGAAAACTTCCCTTAAGAGTTCCATACATCTCAGAACTTGCTGCGTTATAAAACTTAGTTTTTTTTTCAAGTTTATTTATTCTAATTGCTTCTAACAAATTCAATGTACCTAGTGAATTTGTAGATGCTGTATAATGAGGAAGCTCAAAACTTATAGCAACATGGCTTTGTGCAGCCAGATGATATAATTCATCTGGTTTAATTTCATTAAGTATTCTAGCACAAAATGCTGCATCAGACACATCCCCATAATGAAGGTATAGTGATTTGTTTGTGATAAATTTATCTTGATAAATTGAATCAAGCCTTACCGTTGAGTGCAAAGAAGATGATCTTCTTTTAATTCCATGAACAATATAATTTTTTTTTATTAAAAATTTTGCTAATAAAAATCCATCTTGACCAGTAATACCAGATATTAATGCAATTTTTTTTTTCATTTATAATTTGAATGTATATAATAATATTGTGAAAAAAAAACTTAATTATTTTCCTAAAATAACGGTTATCTTACCAGTGATTGATGAGAGAATTAGCCTAGCTAAAACAATAGAAATTCTTTTGAAAGAAAATAAAAAATACATAACAAAGATATATTTTATTTTACATAAAAAAAAGACCAACGTTAATTCAAAATATTTTTGTAAAAAATACGTTAATCAAAATAAAAAATTATTTTCAATAATTTATCAAAAAAAACCATATTTAGGTGGTGCAATGCAAGATGCTTTTCAGCAAGTAAAAACATCTCACTGTTTAATGATGTCTTCAGATTTGGAAACAAATCCTCGAAGTGTAAAAAAAATGATTAAAATTTTAAAACAAAACCCTACAAAAATTATTACAGCTTCAAGGTGGTTAGAAAGTAAGCAATTTTCTGGTTATGGTGAAGCTAAAATTATTTCTAATTACCTATTTCAAAAATTTTTTTCATTATTGTATGGTGTTAATTGTACTGATCTCACATTTGGATTTAGAATTTTTCCAACTAAGTTAATCAAATCTATAAAGTGGGAGATGCTCAATCATAGCTTTCTTTTTGAAACTATAATTAAACCAATTAAACTTGGAACTAAAGTTATTGAAGTAAAATCTAATTGGACAAAAAGAATAGAAGGATATACGAATAATGTTTTTACTAATTACTTTTGGTACATTTATATTGGAATTAAAGTTTTTTTCCAAAAAAAAGTAAGCAAATGAAATCATGAATAAAAACTTAATTATATCTACAAGTATTAATCCACCAACGGAAGCAATACTAAAGTTTGATAATTTAAAAAATTGGACATTAATTGTTATTGGTGACAAAAAAACTCCGAAAAATTACAAACTTAAAAATGGCATTTATTTATCTCCAAAAGATCAAGAAAAAATAGATAAAAAATTATCAGATATTTTAGGGTGGAATTGTATTGAAAGAAGGAATATTGGTTTTGTGTATGCCAAAAAAACTAAAGCAAAAATTGTAGCATTAGTTGATGATGATAACATACCTTATAAAAACTGGGGAAAAAATATTTTAATTGGAAAAAAAGTTAAAGCAAAATTCTATAAAATAAGTCAACCAGTTTTTGACCCCATATATCAAACAAATTACAAAAATTTATGGCACCGTGGATTTCCAATTGATAGATTAGATCAGCGTGAAAATTTAAAACATATCACTAAAAAGGTAAAAGTTGATGTTCAAGCAGATTTTTGGAATGGTGACCCAGACATAGATGCAATAGCAAGAATAATGTTAAAACCAAAATGTGTCTTTGACAAAAAATTATTTCCATTTTACTCAAATAAGATATCGCCATTTAATAGTCAAAACACATTTTTAGATGCTAGTTTATTAAAATATTATTTTCTATTTCCAGATCAAGGCAGAATGCATGATATTTGGGCTTCTTACTACTTACAATATATAAAAAAAATTAACGTTATTTATTCAGAACCAAGTGTTTTTCAAGATAGAAATTTACATGATCTCAGTGTGGATTTAAAAAATGAATTAATTGGGTTAAAATACTCTTCTGCCATTATAAACAGTATGTTAAAAAAAAAATTTAAAATTAATAGGTTTTTTTCAAAAAAATCAATTAAAGCATACAAGCTATATTTGAAACATTTTAAATGAATAAAAAAGATATAATATTAGTTACTGGTGGTAATGGTTTACTGGGTTCTCAAATTATTAAGCTATTAAAAGATAGCAATCACAATTACTTAAACTGTACATCTAAAAAATTAAATTTAGTTAACTATAATAGAATTGACTCTTTTTTCAAAAAAAATAAACCAACGCATGTAATTCACACAGCTAATAAAGTTTATGGCATTGGAGGAAATAAAAAAAAAAAATTTGAAATGATTAACGAAAATTTAATTATTAATTCTAATCTGTTTAAAGTGTGCAAAAAATATAAAGTAAAAAAAATAACTTGTATAGGCAGTTCAGCTGTGTATTCAGAAAAATATAAAAACAAAATAAAAGAAAAAAATATATTTAAATATGATCCTCATTCCTCAGAGTTTTACTATGGTGTTTCCAAAAGAGTTATGTTGCATCAATTAAAAGCACTTGCAGATCAAACAAAAATAAAATTTTGTTACATTGCAATGAATAATTTGTATGGAATTAATGATAATTTTAACACAGAAAATGGCCATGTAGTACCATCCCTTATCCATAAATTTTATTTGGCAAAAAAAAGAGGTGGTTCAGTAAAATTATGGGGCAGCCCTAAAACTAAAAGATGTTTACTTTATTCAAAAGATGCAGCAAGAATGATTCTCGAAATTACAAAAAAAAACATACAGATTATTAATCTTAGCAGTATAAATGAAATTACCATTGGTCAGTTAGCAAAAATAATAAGTAAAACTTATAATTTTAATGGAAGAATTACTTGGATGAAAAAAAATTTTATAGGTGTAGATAGAAGAAAATTAGATACCTCGTTACAAGCAAAATTCAAAATTAAAGAGGAATATTCACTTAAAAAAGGACTAGCAGAAACTATTGCATGGTTTAATAAAAATTATCAAAAAAAAGTTAGAAAGTAAAAAATAATTTTTTTTCAAAATTTTTTGCAAGTAAGTAGAAAATAGATGGTATAAATAATAAAGTATAATTTAGTTCCTCCCAAGAACCCAAATCAATCGTTGAAAAAAAACTAGTTAACACTACTAATGCAAGTGGTGCTGTAATTAACATAACTTGAGGTAACAAGAGAGAGTCATTTTTTAATAAAAAATTTTGTATAGCTGGTCTGTATATAGCTAGAAAAAAAATCATAAAACCAAGCAAAATCAGAATAAAATATTTTGCCTGGTAGAAAAGAAAGTATACTTTTCCAAAAAGATGAAATGGGGTAAACATTTCGAAATTAATAAAAGAAGGAATTCCATAGGACAAAAAAGTAATTAAAATCACCGGTATGAATAATTTGAGAATTCTACTGTTAAACTTTAACCACATTAAGTAAAAATTAAATGGAATAAGTAATAAAAATACAGATCTACTTCCATAAAAGAATATAAAAAATAAAAAAGATAAAATTAGATACGTTTTATTATTATATTTAAAACCCATGTGAGATAATCTCAAACTTGCTATATAAGATACTCCTATTAATAAAAAGTCTGACCCAGCAACACCCATTTCAATAAAAATAACATTACACAGTTGCATTAAAGTAAAAAATATTGCTATATTATTACTTACTTCTTTTGATAATAAAAAATAAAATATTACCAAAGCAAGTACTGGAACTATAGAGAAATAATCAGTCCAAAAAATTACTGGAAAATAAAAAACAAATTCTAAGAGTCCTGTAGAGCATGGATTGCCAAGATAAGTTTTGGAATATAGAAATTCATTGTTTTTGAAGTTTTCAATAAATACCAGAAAACAATCATCTTGATCAATGCCTAAATTAAAATTTTTCATAGAGTCTGCTATTGGGTACATTTTTAAAAAAAATAAAGACAAAATAAAGATAGTAATAAAAAAGAAAAATTTGTGAGTAAAAAATTTGATTATAAATTTATTATTAAGGAATACCCAAAAAATTACTGAGGAAAAAAAAACATATAAAGTCCATGAATAAAATGGATCATAAATAATATATTTAGATGAAAAAAAGAATCTAATTGAAAGCAGTTGTTGAAAAGAAAAAAATAATAATAATAAAAGTTTTAGATAAAACTTGTTATTTATTAAATTTAGATTACTTAATTTAATTAACATGTATAAAAAAATATTATCTTTTTTAATTAAAAAAACAATTATTTACATTGATATCTTAATACACAGAAAAAGAATAAGGAATTTTTTGATCAATATAAATTTAAAAATTGACACAATATTTGATGTTGGTTCTAACAATGGTGATTATAGTTTATTATTTAATCAGATATATCCTGGTGCTAAAATTTTTGCTTTTGAACCAAATCCTTATTTAACTAAAATTGCTATTAAAAAAATAAAAGAATTTCAGAATGTTAAAATTATTCAAAAAGCAGTAGGGAATTTAAATTCTTCAACTACCTTAAATATTGATCAAAACTCGTCCTTAACTACTTCATTAGCTATAGCAAATAAAAATTCTACTACTTATAAAATAAAAAAATTTCTTTACGGAAATGAATTAAAAAAATTAACTACAATTAAGATAATTAAGCTAGATAGTTTTATTAAGAATAATAATTCCCCAGATTTTGTTAAAATAGATGTTGAAGGGTTTGAAGAAGAGGTTTTAAAAGGTTTAACGAATAACTTAAAAAATATTAAACTTATAATGATTGAATTTCATTTTGACAAGTTATACAAAAAATATAGCACACGCTCAATTCATAGACTTCTAATGAAGAACAATTTCAAACTTGTAAAATCTGTTAAGTTTCCCATACTCAAGTGGGAAGATAGGTTTTATATTAATACTAAATTAGCGCGTAGCTTTTAAGTGTAATTCTTTTTTTAGAAAAAAAATTTTTTTTGATGAAACTGCATGAATAATTCCAGTTTCATTTTCTCCTGTACCATTTTGTATATGTATGTTCATTTGAGAACACGTAACAGTGTCTCTACTTTCTTTTGAAAATTCGTGATGTGCATGTGCGCCAATTGCACCTGCGCACACTTTGTCTAATAGGTCATTTTCTTTAACATATTCAATCATTTTTTTAGAAACTGATCCTGTTAAATAATGATTTGTTACTAATAAAATATTAATTGGAATACAAATAATTAACATAAAAAAAATATTAAATTTTAAATTATTTTTTATAACAGTCATAAATAAGAAATAAAATAATGGAAGTATTACAATTAAATATCTTTGAGATGCAAGACTAGATGAAATGATTAACAGATATACTATTACAACAAGAAATAATTTAAACTTTAAAAAATTTTTTAATAAATAGCTCCTTCTTGCCTCTTGGTAAATTAACAATACTAACGTATAAGCAGAGCAATATAGTATACCACTTAATATATTACTGTTTAGATATTGACTAAAAAAACCAAAGTTCATTTCAACACTTGATACTAAATTTGTACTACCGGTATAATAGACTATCAAATACATCAACATATTTAATAGTTTTCTTTTAATAAAATAATTTTTAAAATTAAAAATAATATTACCTATTAAAATTGGAGATGAAAAAATAAATAGAAATGATAGATATAATATCAAATTATTAAAATAATCACTAGGTGCAGTATGAACTGAAAGCACATTTTTATAATAAGCTGAAAATAAAAAAAAATTAAAATTATAGTAAGTAATTGAAAAATATATCAATGGAATTATTGAATACAGAATTCCAATAATTATGCAGCTAAGAAAATTTTTTTTAATATAGATAAAATTAACTAACATCATTCCTGCTATTAGATAAATTCCAACTATTATTTTTAAAGTTGTTGCAAATCCTAGTATTAATGCGGCTATATATAAATACTTGTTATTTTTTGGATATCTATAAATAATTGAAAAAGCATAAAATCCTAGGGCCATTGAAATTACATCAGGCGTGGCTCGATAACTAAAAACCCAAATCAATGGATTCAAAGTTAAGAAAAAAATAAAGAAACCAATATAGTAAAAATCACTTTTGTTATTTCTAACTTTTTTTTCGTATAAATTAAATCCCGCATAACCAATGAAAATAAAAGAAGATAGTGATATTATTTTTCCAATATGAATAGGCTCAAAAAAAGGAAAAATTAACGAAAAAAAACTGATAACAAAACTAAAAAAAAAGGTATTTGCCTGACCTTTAAAGAACTGTTCAGCTATTTCTTTTTTAAAACCCTCTTTAATAAAATTAGAAGCTTCAAAAAAAATAAATTCAAAATTTACAGGATAAAAATTTATAGCAATAAAATGAAAAAATATAGCAAAAGATAGAATACCATAAATTAATTTATTTTCACTAATCATGCTTTTTATATATAAACTTAATAATTATTTATGCCAATTTATCTGTGAAAAATTTTTATGTAGTGGTTTTTTTATAGTATAACCTAATCCTGAATGATCAGCATTTAATGGTAAACCACAACCTGAACCAATATAACCAGGTGAGTTAGTGCTAAATAATTTATTCCACCACTTATTATCAAACCAAATTCTTATATTTTCCATATCACAGGAATCATCTGTAAAAACATAACTATTGGTCTGCAATTTTTTCCATAAATATTTAATACACACTTTTGTTGAGCTTGGTAAATCAACATCTAAGAAAATAAACTCAATTTTTTCCTTATGATTTGGTAAAGTTTTCTCAAAGAAACCTTTTCTAAATTTACACACTTCAATATTCCCAAATTTTTCAATATTTTTTTTTACAGTTGCAAGATCACCTCTATACATTCCGCGTTTATATTCTTCTTTTAAACTCAAGTGTAAATAGTTAGCCCTCTTTCCATCTGCATTTTTTGGTAAACCTTCAAAAGAGTCATAAATGATTAATTCTCTATCAATAATTTTACAAATTATTGAAATTGTAGCAGATGATGCTCCCTTAAAACAACCACATTCGACAACATAGCCTTTTTTAATTTTTGGGAGTGAAAGTAAATATTTAACTAATACAATGTGAGACTCAAGACTAGTTGCTGAATTTATGTGATTGATTATTTTAATAATTTTTTTTAAAATTTTGATCCTATCTTTTTTTGAAACTCCAAAGTTTTTGCCATGTTCTTGATTAATAAAATTATAAATTATTGGATTATGTAATCTAGAAAAAAGATATTTGATAATAACAAATACAAAACTTGGTAAAGAATAATAAAATAATTTAAAATTTTTCATTCTTATTAAGATCAAAAATATTAAGCTTCAATAGTTTAAAGAAAAATTTATAAAGAAAAAAATTTTTTATTTCTCTCATAATAAATAATATACGTCCAAAAATTTTAAATAAATAAAATAAAATTAAAAAAAAATTTTTTTTATTATAAAAATTTAAAATATATTTTTGATATTTATTTTTTTCCATAAAATAATTTACTACTTTTTTAATATCTCTAAATTCAAAACTCATAATGATTAATAGATAT
>ENA-OREN01003628-OREN01003628.1-marine-metagenome-genome-assembly--contig:-NODE-3628-length-14217-cov-3.026308_pt1 | contig 14217 bp, 16 predicted proteins | sample MGYA00248624_ERZ508555 | MGnify/ENA primary metagenome ERZ508555 (study PRJEB26222, sample SAMN06267773) | marine metagenome | isolation source: Saanich Inlet, British Columbia, Canada | place...
TTGCAGTAATTGGCGCAACAAGAGGAATGTTGGACTTTGGCTCTGTCTTTGGTAATATCCTTGATGTTGTTACTTCCCCCTTACAAGTTGAATTAAATGTACTAGGTGGAACTGAACGGAAAACCGCAGAGCAAATTGTTAACACTCCTGCATTTTTAAGACAACCTGTCGGTGTTGATGCTGTATCTGTTGGAGATGATGGTAAAGGATCACTCTTAGCACAATTCAGTTTCAACTCTGGTTTAGAAAACCAACAAAATCCTAATAGATCAACCTCTCTTGTTGACTCTGCACTTGACCGTTCTTTCCTTCCTCAAAACGAGGCAAAATTAAACATCCAAGCCTTTGATCAACAATTCATTAGAAATCCCGTCACTGCATCTTTCCAATTACCTGTTGAGGCATTAGGTGGAGGTATAGAAGCTATTGGTGCAAAATCTGGCTTATTATTTACAGCAAAGGTTGTGAAAAATCCTGCAATAATAACAACTGGACTTAAATCTGTTGGAACACAAGTTGGTGGTATTTTTGATAATATCTCTGGATCATTTGGCAATCTATTCAAATCAACTCCAACAAAACCAACTCCTGCCAAAGATAACTTCATAACAATAGTGCCTGAGAATAGTGTTAAAAATGTAGTAATATCTGATAGTAAAGCTAAAAACATAATTGCAGATTACAAATCAGTTTACGGAACTAAAACTAATTTAGCAAAAACAATAGATCCAAACATTAGCACTACTGGTGCGCCAAACCTCCCATTGGCAGGCAGTGTTACTGACGCAAAAGCTATTGGTCAGATGGGGGGAGATGTGAATATTGGTAGAAACATAGGACAAACAGGAACACGACAAGAACAATCATTAAACCTAGTCACTGATGTCTCAAGTCTTGATAATCCTGCACGGTTAAATCAAAAAATTAAAACAGGAACACCTCCATTCAAAACCAACTCAGTTAAATCAGGGTTGGAAGAAGTTGTTGAATTTGTCGAAGAAGATAAAATCTTAGCGTTATTCCCAAGAACTGCAACAAGTGGAGACTCATTATTGGGAACACCGACAAGAATGACTGATGATATCCTTAAAAAAATAAAACAATATGGCGTTGATTTTGACGAAACCAAAATTTTGGGAACATTTGGTGGTCAGGGAACAACTATACGAACCACAAGTGGAAAGGGAACATTTTTTGGCAAAACAGGTAAATTAGAATCTAAAAAACCCAAAGGTGGATTCCCCGAAGAAAGAGAACCTATTGGTGGTGGTTCAGGGCAACAGGCAACTAACATACCTGTATTAAAAAAGATAACAACACTTGCAAACCCATCTGCAAAATCTCTAAAATTTAATCCACTAACCCCATTAGCAATCGGTGGTGGAATTGGAGTGGGAGTAGGGGTTGGCTTAAACATACCTGCTAACATATTTGATACTGACTCCAATCTAATAACGGGGGTCGATGAAGACACAGACATTAAAGATAGAGATGGACAATTCCCATTACCAATCATTGATCCTATCATTGATCAAATAACCATACCTGAAACGAAAACTGATATTACTCCAGACAACACATCAGATCTTTTTCCTGACAATACAAACACACCTATAACTGACACTGGGTTTACTAATGACACAATTCCACCAATAGGATTATTACAATTTGAAGAAAACCCCCCAACAGGTTTTGGTAATCCCAAATTCAGATTCCCATTCGGATTTGGAAGTGGTGGTCAAGGCGGTGGAAGTCAAGGTGGAGACAACCAATTCTTTAGAGTATTTGCTGTTGCCATAGAACCATTCGGTAGAACAACAATTCCATTCGGTGGATTTGTTGATAGTAGCAGACCAATCGATAAGATCAGTGATGTATTATCCACAGAAGAAATATTCAGAGAGAACCGAATATCTTCAAACCCATTAAGATCGCCAATGAATATTATCGATGAAGACACATTTGCTTCAGATATCTTTGGTGTATCAAATACAAAGAAGAAAAAGAAAAGCAAGGTATTTGATGGGTTTTTCAACTTATAGGATAAAGTTATAAACATAACATTATAACATATTTCATGGCAAAATACTTCTGTCCAAAATGTACAAATCTTACCTTTGCACTAAGATATCAAACAGGACAAACTTGGTATCGTATTGAAAAACAATGGTGTAATGTTTGCAAGACAGAACGAAAAGAATCTGATTGCATTAAAGGACTTGAGGGATTAAGCAAAAAAAGGAGGTGATCTAAGCAATGCCAATTATGTATTATCATGTTACTCTATGGAAAGACATCAAAGATAACAACGAATCCAAAGCCGATACCCAAACCATCATGGGGTTTGCCAACAAAGTAGGGATGGGAGTTTCTAGTTTGAAGATACAAGCTGAACAGCAACAACAACCTGTAGAGCAATACTATGAACAACCACAACAACAAGAGGGCGATCCACAATAGTTGATCATCTCTGGGATAGTAAATACGTCAATGATGAGAAGAAAAGAACACTTCTTGTCAAAGCAATTTACGATCTAACCGTTGACCCTGCTGGCTACAATAAAGGCGAAATCGCCAAAAAAGTCAACAGGTCTCCTAGTTTTATTTATTTAATGTGGGAAGAATTATGTAATACCTGTCACTGTGATCATTCAAAATCAGAACACAGCAATGCAATCTGTCATTACTTAGTTGATGATGGACAATGCAAATGTACAAACTTTGAGGGCAGATTAATTAAACAAGAGTCTGGTCACATTGTAAGATCAAAGTCAAACAGAGGTGTACAAACCTTTGACGATATCAAAAAGACAAACTTTGTGAAACTGGCAACAGTAAAAAGATGGACACTTAGTTTACAAAAATCCAAAGTAAAGAACTGGAAATTCATGCTTACTAACTTTTGGAGAATATGCACAACTCTAGACACACACCCAGATGTTTTCCTACAGGAAATAGAAACTGCGGAAGATATGAAAGATGAGTTTGTGTCTAAACTTAGAGACGGAAAAGCAGTTTACATTTATAATCTCAAACAAAAAGATCCTGAAAAACAATCCAAAGTAAACCCTGCACCATACATAGAAGCGATAAGATCATTCAGAGATCGTAACAGCAAAGAGAATCCAAAAGGCTTTTTGCATATTGACAGAGGTGCTAACGATATCTATGCAAGAGTTCACTTGACCGATCCACAAAGAAAAATGGCAATAGAATTCCTGCGAAAACTCAATCCAACACTTGCAAAACTGTTCATAATTCAACATGAGATCGGTGTGCGTATAGACACACTGTTCAATATGAAACCTATCTTTGATAAGAAATTTACAATAATAGACGAACAAAACTGTGAATACTGGAAAGCAATCATACCTGAAAAGAAACAGAATCGTAACTTTGAAAAATACTTTTGGACACCAGAGGCAACTGACATCATAAAAGATTTAGAGAATGGTAAAGTGATTCATGACTATCCGAACATTAGAGAGGGGAAAAAACAATACAACATGGCACTAAGACTGGTCTATGAAATGCTCGGTAAGATCAGCAACCGTCATGAACTGTGGGAAAAATATGAAATGGGAACAGAAGAATATTATTTGATTAATGATCCATCACACGCAATTAGACATTCATGTGTCCATAAACTAATGAGATTAACTGGGGAAAGATCAGATGTGGTCGCATCAATGTTTTGGGATACTCCTGAGACTTTGAAAATATATCAAAAGAACGGAATAGATTCGATCTTACAGCAAGGTCTCTGTATGATTTGTAATCCACCACCTGATCAAAGCAATAATAATGAACGCTTTTGTTCATTAAGACACGCAGTTTTGTTTTATAATGGCTATAGGGTTGATGAGTAATGGCTTGGAAAATGTCACAAATACTAAAGAAAAACAACGTTGCACTGTTAAAAATTGCAGGCACAACAAACTGTAAACACTGTGGGGATGATATTGTAATTGGAAAACAATACATGCGAAACAAACATGCGACCACATACGGATCAAAAACAAAATGGTATTGTATGCCCTGCTATGATAGGATGTTCCATTGAGTCAGATTATTTTTACCACCTACAAACATAATTCTGACTGCCACACTAATGAATCACATTATGATTATAACATCATGAAAGGAGGTATTCAATTTGCCTAACGATATTTCTGATAGAGAGAAAGCATTTGTAGTTCAAATGTTACTTCGTCAGTCTCCACGTTTGGCAAAAGTTCCAACAGCATACAAAGAATCAATACAATTCTTTTTCAGGGAATCAGTGTATCCTGACCTAACTCCACTTGATCTTAGTAAGATCAATCTAGAGTTAGACGCATTTCTAAACACAGCAGAAGCACAACTACAATCAGGACTGTTGAAAGCCATAGGCAAACAAGGTTTCAAAAGTCTAACATCGATGTTCAAATCAAAAGTTGACACAGAGAAAGAACCTGAGATAGATGGTGCGATGATTAAAGAAATGGAAGACAGAATCAAATCGGGGGTAAAATCTGATGATGGTACATAACAACCAGAGACTCTTTCTTGTCGAGAGAAAGATATCTGAAAAAACCTGCAAACATTGTGATCTTCAATTACAAAAACATGATGTTTGTTTCTCTAAAAGAAACAAACAATACTACTGCTGTGAGTGTGCAATAACTCTTGGTTACATAAAAATACATGACAAAAAAGAAGCATTTTTGAAAGGGCATTTGGTAGGTAATGTATAATGGGTAATCAAACTACATCCCCTTTTTTTCCTCTAAAAGAACAAAGTAAATACACTGTATCCTTAGAACCCATCAAAGACAAAATGTGTTGTTGCGGTCATGAGGGAGACCGCCATCTGTCACAGGGCAACAGAACATGCTTGACTGCTGGTTGTGACTGTGTAAAATATGATCAATACTCTCCAAAATTTACAACTAAGAAAGACTTTACTGAACAGGCATTGGTTTACTTTGAGAAACAAAAAACAATGTTGGAGAATGTTAGGTGGGTCTTTGAGAATCTAAAATTCTTTAGAAACTATTCCAACGATGAACTTGGGTGGGCATGGGGGAAGTTTGTACTTGGCTTTGATCCATTCAACCAGTTCATGACTGATGATATCCTTAAAAAAATAAAACAATATGGCACTCATTCCACTGTGGAAAGAGAAGCAAGACGACTAAGAGAAGAATGTAAAAAGACTCATACTGACTGCACAGCAAAGTCACATGAGAACTGCACTCATGATTGTAACTACTGTCCATACGATCCGTCACTAGTTGATCATAAATTGATCAAGGAATATGGTATGCACAGTTTCTTTTCGGAGAACAGACTTGGTTGAAACTCGATGTCATAACTGCACTGTATTCAAGAAAGATACCAATGGACTTTACATATCTTGGACTGTGGTTCTGAACGGATCGGACAAAAAACTAAAATCCATAGCATGGTTTCATGACAAAACATGTTTAGATGAATGGCATGCTCAGTATAAGCAAGATCATAAGATCATTGACTTTGTTGGAGACACGGGGATCACTGCTGTTATCTCTGATGAAGAACGTAAATTGAATGAGTTTTCCCCTGACAACAATGAATTATAATCAGGATAAAGTTATAAACATAACATTATAACATATTATATTGAAAGTTAAGCCTAACTATTTTTACATGAGACAAGGATGGTCTATTATTGCACCTGTATTTGGATTCGGCAACTTCATAATGCTCATCTATATGACTCTAGACATTGAAATACCTTTGTACATATTCGCACCTGTCCTGACACTTGGTATTCTAACACTGCTTATCTACTTGGGGAAATTATTCATGGGGAGACAACAGGCAACTGATCTTAATCTGAGTTATTTCAATGCACAAGAAGCTATAAAAACAGAACTTGTTTTGTGGGAACAAATGACATTACTTTGTGAATCAAATCATGTTCCATTAAGCGATAACTTCAAAGAGAGAAAAGAAAGATTGGAGAGTGCATTAAAATGAACTGGCTAGGACAATTAGTACAGGAACAGGTACACTCTGACGACACAGTGTTGGATTTAGGGTGTGGAATAATGCAAGCAACCACCGACAGTATGGCAAATCCAGAGAGAAAACTACTCAATAAACTTCAAAGAAAAAGTGTAATCAAATGCAAATCGCTATTGGGGTGTGAACTAATAGACAAATACATCAATGTAGCCAAAACATATTTCCCTGTAATCAAGTTCGATCTTACTGATAACAAATCATTTGAACTATTCCAAGACAATTCATTTGATGTTGTCATGGCACTGGATGTAATTGAACATATTGACTATCAACAAACATTAAGAATTATTGGACACATGGAAAGAATAGCAAGGAAAAAAATAATAATATACACTCCATCAAAATTTGAAAGCAATGAGAAAAACGTTGATGATGCTTGGGGGTTAGGAGAAAATAAATTCCAAAAACACCTGTCTTACATCCCTCCATCACGATTTGTTGATTGGGGCTACAAAGTATCACAGCCAGAACCAGATCATAACACATTGGCGATAAAGGACTTGACATGAATATAGGAATTATCCAATCAGTAATCGGGGCAGGTGGCGGTATTGACATGGTACTATTTTCATTACTTAAAAAACTAGCCACATCAAATCACAAAGTAACCATATACACGGTAGGACAACCAAGACATGATCTTAGCCAATTCAACATCTACAAAGTGAAGAAAATATTTCCAGTCAAAATTCCTTTGTTTGGTGTATATCAAAAGATATTTGAATCTACATTGGCAAAGAAAGCCAAAGATGAAGACATAATCATAGCACTAACTGGGGATCTATTTGTACCTGCAAACAAAAACCAAAAAACAATATTCTATTCACAAAACAACTTTGCAGATCCAACAAAGACTGATACATCAAAATACAGAGATGGATTATGGAAATATTACTATCTGCCTTATCGAAGATTGATGAACAAAATGAAAAAGAATATTGGAAAATACAATATCAAATTCATTGCAAACTCTGAATATGTTAAAGAACAGTTGAAAAGAGAACTGAATGTTGATGCTGAAATTATTTATCCGCCAGTAAACCTTGAAACATTTTACCCTCAAGAATCAACAAGAAGAAAGGGGATAATGACTGTGGGTAGATTCAGCAAAGAGAAAAACATGCACAAAATAATTGAATTAACAGGAGACCTTGACTGCCCAACAAAACTATTTGGCAGTGTAACCAAAACAAATAGAACATATTACCAATCACTAATCTCTGCTGGCAAGCCAAAAGGAATTAAATTCTACACCAATCAACCTCTTGATCTTATGATCACACAACTACACAAATCAAAGGTATTCATATCTGCAAGCGATGAAACATTTGGTATTGCAGTAGTAGAGGCAATGGCATCTGGTTGTATTCCAATAGTTCCTGACAGCACTGCACATAGAGAAACAGTTCCATTTGGTGTTTTAAGACCAATCGGACATCTAGATGATGAGGCAATTAAGATCCAAATACTAAAAGCACTTGACGGTGGATTTGATTATTTACTACCTGAGATAAAAGAACACATTAAGAAATTCGATAAATCTGTATTCCAAAATAAATTCATAGAGGCAATAGAATCATGAATCAATGTGTATGTAATCACGAAACAGGAACAAATGCTGATGGTAGAAAATTCTGTATTGGTTGTGGGAAATATGTTGAATCTTGTAGATGCAGACCAATTCCTGAAAAAGTATCTATAATAATCCCTGTGTATAATGCAGAAGATTACATCAACGAAGCAATAAAAAATGTACTTAGACAAACATATTCCAACATTGAAATCATTGTTGTTGATGATGGATCAACTGACAAGACGCTGGTAAATCTTTTGAGAGATCCTTTGGCTAAGAACATTAAGATCATAGAGAAAGAAAACGGTGGTGTAAGTTCAGCTCTCAACGCTGGGATCAACGCTATGACTAGTAACTGGTTCAAATGGTTATCCGCAGATGATGTCATGGAAACAAACTGTATTGAAGTAATGATGGATAAGATCAAAGAAACTCCTGATAAATATAATAAAATATTCTACACTAGTTATGATATCATTGACAAAGTAGGTAACAAACTAGACATTTTTACAGAACCAAACCATAATGACAGGGGGGCAATAATGAAATGCGCCTTACTGTTAAACAACTATTATGGCAATGCAACAACATGTATGATCCATAAATCTGTATTTGACAGAGTAGGAAAGTTTGATGAATCATTAAAAAACGGGGATGATTATGACTTTTGGCTGAGAGCATTGTTTGGATACAAGATTGAACTACATCTAATTCAGGAAAATTTGGCTAGTTATAGACAGCATCCCAACCAATTAACACATAGACGAGGTGCTGAACTATTCAAAACAATCAAGCAAATTCGAGAAAAAAACCTCTTACTGCTAGACGAAGAAATAAGAACTGTCGTGTTGGAAGTTGCAAGAACCATTAACCGACAACCGCTAAAAGTAAAACTACGAAAGAAAACTAGGGATATTCTTTTTAGCATATTACCAAATAAAATTAACAACAAAATACTTTCATCATATCAACAGAGGAAATCATGAAAGAAAAACTAGTAACAGTCTTTGGCACAAGACCTGAAATCATAAGACTATCTGCATTGATCCCTAAACTGGATGAACAATTTGATCATAAGATCATTAACACATATCAAAACCACATGACAAATCTCAATGATCTATTTCTTGATGAACTAAAAATAAGAAAGCCAGACTACAACTTGGACATTAGACATGAGAATTACGGTGTCGAAATCTCTGATATAATCCAACAAGTTTGGGATATTCTGAATGACGTAAAACCATCAAAACTGTTAGTGCTAGGGGATACATATTCATGTCTCTCTGTTATGCCTGCAAGCAATCTGGGTATTAAGATTTACCACATGGAAGCAGGAATGAGATCAGGAGACTGGCGAATCCCAGAAGAAAAGAACAGAAAAATAGTTGACAATTTATCTACAATAAACATGGCATACACTGAAAACTCTAGAAGAAATTTACTTAGAGAGGGTATGAACCCATTGAAAACTTTTGTAACTGGCAATCCAATCATTGAAGTTTTAGAAAAATATAGATCAGAGATAGCAAAATCACAAATCATAGACAAACTAGATTTAGATCCAAAGGGATATTACTTGACAACAATTCACAGGGCAGAGAATGTAACTGATGAAAAAGCATTAAAAGATATTGTAAAGGCATTAGAAATTCTCAACCTACAAATGGAAAATCAAAATGCAATGGTGGTATTTACACACCCAAGATTCCTAGAAAGCATGGAGAAATTCAATATACAAATCGATCCTAGCATAAGACTAAGGAGAAACATCGGATTCTTTGACTTTGTTAAATTACAAATGGATGCAAAATGTGTTCTAACTGACTCTGGTACAGTACCAGAAGAATGTGCATACATGAAAACTCCATGTGTGACCGTAAGATCAAGTACCGAAAGACCTGAACTTGTTGATCTTGGAACAAATATAATTGCAGGAACAAACTGCATTGATATTGTCAGTGCAGTAGAACAAGCAACAAAAAACACTCCTGACTGGGATTGGGAGAAATCACTTGGAGATGGAAGAACATCTGAAAAAGTTCTAAGAATATTGAAAGGTGTGTTATGATATTTAATCATCTAGTCAACAAAACATGTTCTACTAACTTGTATCGAGAGGGGGATACTGTTCTATCATGTTAACTGAAAAACAATTAGAGAACCTAAAACCACTACCAGATATTGAAAAAAGAATAAAACTAAACAAAGGCAAGCCAAGTCCATTCTCAACTAAAATTCGATTATCTAGAACACAAAGAAAACATACTGGCGAACATGTTGGAATGGGTGGCAATCAATGAGCAAGATCTTAATCACTGGGGGTAAAGGGAAACTAGCCACTGAATTCAGAAAAAATTACACTTGTGATGCCCCAGCAAAACAAGAATTAGACATTACAAATTATCATCAAGTACGAGATTATCTTAAACATCATACCGACATACACACTATAATTCATGCAGGCGCAATGACTAGTGTTGAACAATGCGAGGTGGATCAAGAACAAGCATACCGTGTAAATATTGGTGGCACAATCAATATTCTTCAAGCAATCATGGAAAACAGCAACTATGAATCTGGGGCAAGACGACATTTCAAACTAGTTTACATCTCAACACCATGTATCTTTGATGGTAAGACGGGAAACTATGACGAAGACTCCATTCCTAACCCTCAAAATTACTACGGTATGACAAAGACAATTTCAGAAGAACTAATCAAAAACTCTGGAATTAAACATGTAATAATCAGAGCAAACTTTGTTCCAAGAGAAACATGGGCATATCCAAAAGCGTTCATTGACAGATTTGGAACATATCTGTATGCTGATCAAGTGGCAGAAAAGATGGCATTTCATATCAGTAATAGTGAGGGAATAGTTCACATTGTTGGCAAAGACAAACTATCTATGTTTGATCTAGCTGAGAAACTAACTCCAAAAATCAAACCATTAGTAATGAGACACTACAAAGGAAAAGCAAAACTTACTGTGGATATGACAATGATCTCAAAAAGAAACTACACATATTCAATAGAGGACACAATTTGAAAAGAGATGAATTAAGATCACACCGATTAAACCTTGAATTATTGCCAATGGCAAGGAGAGGTGCAACGGAAGAACAACTAAGATCAAGAATAAGACGATGGGGTGTAACCAAACCCACTGAGGATAAATACATGAAAGACTTACGGGAGTACCTTAACAGATGAGAAAATTAGGTTCAAATCTAGAGGGTCACAATATTCTAATCACAGGTGGTTCTGGTTCTTTTGGACACCAAATGACAACTAGACTATTGGAAATTCCAGAAACAACAATCAAAATTTACAGCAGAGATGAAGATAAACACCGTGTAATGAAAGATCTTTTCAAATCAGATCGCATAGAATTTGTTTTGGGGGATATTAGAGATTATGATAGACTACAAGAGGCATTAGCAGGAGTCGATACGGTACTTCATGCAGGCGCACTAAAACAAATCCCATCTGTTGAATACAATCCTATGGAAGCAATAAAGACAAACACATTATCTGCATACAACATCATGAAAGCATCACACTATCAAAATGTCGAACAAGTAATCGCAATATCAACTGACAAGGCATGCAAGCCAACTAACAGTTATGGCATGTCCAAAGCATTAATGGAGAAAATAATCACTGGAGATGATGTTTGGAGTGACACAACAAAGTTCGGATGTGTAAGATATGGAAATGTATTGGGCAGTAGAGGTTCAGTTCTTCCTGTCTGGGATAGATTAATTGACCAAAAGAAACCAATTCCGATCACATCCAACACTATGAGACGATTCTTTTTAACATTAGAACAAGCGACTGATCTTATTTTATTTGCCTCACTTAACTTGGAAGAAAAAGAAATATTCGTTAGACATTCTCCTGCACTATTCATCAAAGACTTGGCAAGCGTATATGCAGAACTAAAGACAGGCAATAAGAAATATCCGCAGAAGATCATTGGTGTAAGATCAGGGGAGAAGATCGATGAAGTGCTGGTAGCAGAAGAAGAAACACAAAGGACTGTACAACTCAAAACAAAACATGGTATCTACTATAAGATCAAGAGACAAGATCACAGTCCGTACCCACAAAAAGCCATGAATGAATACAGTTCAGCAAACACAGATCAACTAGGCAAAGCCGATATCAAGAAACTAATTGACGGTTTAGTTTGGAAAAGATAATATACAAGACTGAAAGTGTTGCGTTATGAAGTGTCAATATGATTGGTGCAGAAACAACAATCCTAAAAATACTGGCGAGTTGTGTACTGACTGCCATAACGAATTCCTAAAATTACAACTAAACATAAAACTAATTACTATGAAAAAACAAGATGTGACAGGTTATGTTTAATTGATGATACAAGATGAATCGGGGAGAACTCTCTGTACAGAATGTCACAAACCATTATACTCTCACTCTTTCCCAGAATTTCAATTATGTGAACGCACAAAAAATCTAAAAGAATCAAGTGCAAGATAATTGACAAACATATCTACAAACTATAACCATTAACAGAATAACTAGATCTTTCATTATACCACTATGAATCCAAATGATTACCAAATTGAAATAGAAAAATTCGATCTATATACCAAATCAATCGCCAAGATACAGTCTGAAAAAACCCGTGATGAAATAGAACAAATCATGGTAACACAAATCCATTTCACAGGATTGGCAGGAGAAGTAGGAGAATTAGGCGAAAAGATCAAGAAAGCAATAAGAGACAAAGAAGCAAGTCCATTATTATTAACACCAGAAGCCAAAGATCAAGATGCAATATTAAAAGAACTAGGAGATATAGAATGGTATCTAACTAGATTAGAGGCTGACTTTGGTTTTACAAAAGGACAAGTATTACAAGCAAACTATGACAAGTTAAGCAAAAGAATGTATGAAAACAAAATAAAAGGGGAGGGCGATAACCGTTGATGAAAGGTAAAGCATCTCAACATTTGAGTATCATTGGTACAAAAAATGACTGGGAGACTCCTAAACCATTATTCAAAGAAGCAAAAAAACTATACAACATAAATCCAAAACTTGATGTGTGTGCATTAAATCACAGCAAAATGTGTCCTGATTATTATGGCATTGATCACATTGTAAGAAACAAAAGAGATGGGCTGACCCGTGATTACAAGAAACCTTTCTTTATGAATCCGCCATACGATCCAGACTACCAGTGTGCAGATTGCGGTGCAATAAACTCATTTGACTGGGAAATGTTTTTTATATCAGGCGAAAATAATGAACACAAATTCATGACTGACATGGGAAATCAAGCAGTAGCAATCAAGGACTTTGATGATAGAGGATTTGTTTATTCCAAGAAAAGACTAGCCTGTAAGAAATGCGGTGCTGGTAATTCAAAAAGAAAAACACTTCACAAAGGAGTATCCGAATGGATCAAGAAAGCATATTCTGAACATCTAAACAACGGTGTCGATGCAATGATCTTAACATTTGCAAAGACTGACACACAATGGTGGCATAAATATGTCGAGGGAAAAGCAGAGGTTCACTTTATCAAAGGTAGAATTAGATTCCTAGATAATGGAAAGATCTCTGGGTATCCTGCACCATACGGAAGCTGTTGGATTATTTATCGAGCAAGTTGAAGAATTTTGTGAGAATAATTCGCATTTGGAGACTGGTCTTCATGATCCAGATAATACGATAGTTGTTAAATAAGACAATGACGTAAGATCACTATGAAAAAATCATACATTCATGATGATCTTAAATCAGGAAAGACATACAATGCAAAAGCAAAAAAAACTAGATTTGCACTTCCATTTGCTGACTATGATGAGTTCAAACTTTAATCTTTTAAATAAGTCAGGGTTGGAATCAGAACGTGTCTTTTAACTTTGATGATATATTTGGCACTGGAAATAGCAGTACCAAACGTAAAAATCCTCTAGATGTCGGTAATTTTGTTGGTAATAAAAAAAACCGTAAGAAAGGTGGCTTTGATGATATACTTGGAATGGCAGGGATTGGAACAAACAGTCCATTTGTAGGCTTTAGTCAAACTGAAAATCAAGGCGACTTTGCAAGACCAGTAAAACGAAAACGAAGAAGTAGAGAAGCAATCGCATTAGGTGTACGAGACGATTCTGCAATATTTGGGTTACAAAACTTTGGTAATGCTGTTGGCAGATCAGAGAATTTCCTAGACACAGAAATCAGACCAAAGATCGCTAGTGATGGCAGAAGAATAAAAAAAGCAGTAAAACAAACTGGTAGATTCCAATTAACTGATGAAATTAAAGAAATGGATATCTTCACAACTGACCCAACTGGAAGAACTGAAAAGCGAAAAGTATTACGAAAGACTGGCAGACGAGTAGTCGTAACTGATAAACTTGGCAATCCAGTAAAATCAACAAATCTACAAGACACGGTTGTATTTGGCAGAGAATTAAATCCTAAAGTAAAAGGATTCATTGATAATAGAATAAGATCAAGTCGCTTAAAGAAACACAATGCAATGAAAAAAGGCAAACATTCAATCGGAAATCCACAATCCACCCCACAACCAACATTATTTAGATCAA
>ENA-OREN01003629-OREN01003629.1-marine-metagenome-genome-assembly--contig:-NODE-3629-length-14213-cov-3.398132_pt1 | contig 14213 bp, 10 predicted proteins | sample MGYA00248624_ERZ508555 | MGnify/ENA primary metagenome ERZ508555 (study PRJEB26222, sample SAMN06267773) | marine metagenome | isolation source: Saanich Inlet, British Columbia, Canada | place...
CAACATCGATTTTGTCATCTGCCCAAGCAATGTTTGTGAAAAAAACTCCACTAAAAAGCAAGCTTATTGTAAGTAAGAAGAATTTTTTCAGTCCAAATTTTATACCATCTTTTTTCATGCCAATATGTTATTGATAATTAACATTACTATTTCTCCCAGATCATTCTCTTCCTCTTTTTTTTCTTCTTCCTTTAACTCTTCTTTTTCTTCTGACTCTTCTTCTTTAATCGCTTCTAGTTCTACTTGTTCCTCTTTGGGTTCCTCAGATGTTTCGTTTTCTGCTTCCTCTGCTTTCTCGTCTTTTAATTCAGGGGTTTCATTGTTAGCTGATTCTTCTTCTACACTTTCCAATTTCTCTTCTTCTGGGGCTACCTCCTCTGCAATTTCTGGTATCGAGTCTTCTTCTTTGGAGTTTTCATTATTTAAATCAGAATCCTTGTCGTCAGTTTGGTTTTCTTCACTCTCAATAGAAGACTCTTCGCCCGAATCTTCTTCAGGTAGTTCAACTTGCTCAGTATCGGTTTGCTTTATGTTTTCTTCTTGGGCCTGATCAGTTTCTCCTTTAGAAGTATCCTCCCCTTTAATGGCATCGAGGAAAACTTCATCGCCATCTTCCTTTTTTTCATCTTCGTCTTCTTCTTGCGATTCCAAAGCAATTTCTGCTAGGATTTCGCGATAAACATCTTTGGGCATTTCATCATCATTTTCATCATCTAAAAGACCCAAGTATTCCAAGAAAACTCCCTTGCAAAATGGATGTTCTTCCTCTCTGTCGAAATCTCTTTTGTCGAAACATTCTTCCAGAACTATTGCTTGATAATAATCTTTTTCATCGCTAGAGAGTTTGTTTTCTTTGCCTAAGCGAGGATTTGGGTCAACAAAAGGACCAACACCATCTGGGATTCGTTGAAACGCTTTATTTTCAAAGAAATCGCTTGGCTTTTGATAATCATAGTGATCATTTTCAATTTCAACACTGCCATAACGAGCAATCAGATATAATTCACCGTTGTTGTTATTATCAAAGAATTCAGCTGGATTAAATTGTCCGTCTGCATACACAACTAGATCATCGCCAGCTGGAACAATGGTCTCACCACTATCTGAAGGGTTGTCATCATTGTCGCCGTTGGAAGTCGAAATAATAATTTCATCTCCGTCTTTATTGGCAATGATCCAACCAGCCACATCCCAGTCCTTGTCATCATTATTCCAAAGTTCAATCACTTCACCATTTGGCATTGGCGCTACGTCACTTCCAGATGGATTTGCCACAAACTCATTTAAAACTATTGGCAAGAGGTTTTGTCCACCAGGCGTGCCATAGTTATTGATTTCATCTTCCCAAAAGTCAGTATCATTAGCAGCTGGGTGATTTGTCGTGAACCAATTTTTAGCATCCGTGCCATCTCCTGGGAGAGGCATTCTTTGCATTGAACGATAATCCGAACCATTTTCTCCTGCTGGCCAAGCTGAATCTTTCCAGGCGACGTCAACTGTTGTACCAGCTTTGTTTGCAAGTAAAAGTCCCTCGCCGTCATTGTGGAGACTCACATTTGATTTATGGGTGATTCCTTTATCAGAGTCTAGATTGCTGGAGAGGCCAATAGCTGTTTCATTCCATTTTTTTCTCAAGATCAAGAAATATCCATTAGCTTTGATGCTATATCCATGTGGAATTTCTAGGTGTGCCATTGCCCCTGCGCCATGGCCAAGACCATGAACATTCCAATTTGAAAGGTCAATCTCTTTGTCTGTCATGTTGCGAAGTTCAATCCATTCGTCAGAACTTCCTTCTTCTGATCCCATCCACATAATCTCGTTGATAACAACAGCTTGGCTAGCTGACCACTGGTCGGAAGTAACACGGTTACTCGTAGTTTCAATATCAGAAAAGCCATCAGCTCCATGGGTCGAACCTGTTTGCCAAGCTTCAAATTTAAAATCAAAATCACAAACTTTATCAGCCAGGGAAGGATTGCCATCAGTTAATTTAACGGTAAAGTTCCAAGTTTCTTTTGAAATATTTTGTGTACTCGAAAAAAGATAGTCAGCTAATTTTTGATAGGTATTTGTTTGATCGTCTTTGATTTCCAATTTTTCACAAAGATCTAAGTCGCCAGAAAGATTTGTAGTTGAAACTTTGTAATTAAAATCCAGTATCCCGAGTTTTGAAAGCGAAACAGATTTAGAAGTTTCTGTGGAGGGTGAAACTTTGGGAGAGAAACTGTCGTCGGAAGGAATGGAAAAGTCTAGAGTGGAAGCGCCCAGAGTGTTATTTGCGCCCTCTTCTTTGTCTGAAAAACTAGCATTAGTGCCCCCAGGAAAATTCAGTGAAAAAGAAAAAACTGATATCAAAAGACAAATTCCCACTTTTTTGAGCGAGCTTAGGATTCTTCTTGTGATAACTGATTTATATCTCCTTTTCTTCTTTGACATCGTCTTTTTTAGTATTATCATTCTCTAATTCATCTGCTTTGCGTTTTTTTGTTCTTCTTCGATAATCAAGTTTTTTCAATATTTCTTTCTTGATGGTCAAAATTTCATCATAGATAATAATAACTGCGGGAACAATGATGATTAGAACAAAACCAATCGGTTTTTGCGCAGCATTCACGGCATATCCTAAAAATGGAACAGAGAAGAGCACTTTTCCAATAACTTCATTTTTTGAGACTTGTTTGTGGTCTTTCGCATTATTAGCATCTCCTTTAGTGATGTATTTTTCGATATCGTCATTTTTTTCTATGGCTGTGATTCTATGTGTGGTCGGTGTTTTCATTTTGGAGGACTCTCCAAAAGTGATCACATCACCAACTTGATAATTTTCAGCTGGTTTTGTGGCTACTATGCTTCCTGTGCGAATTTTTGGTTCCATTGAGCCAGAAAGCACGATAAATGATTTATAACCACCTTTTATGGGAATAGCAGACAGAACTAAAAAAACGGCAATAATTGCAATTGCAAGGATAAATAGGTAATAGAAAGTTTTGAAGATTTTTTTCATTAGAGGTGTGTTTCTTGGTAGTTGCTTGTTTAAAAACAGGAATAGTTAACTTATTGACTGCCCGAGAGTTCAGGCAGTCTAAAGTCAACTAACTATTAGTAAGAACTAACTATTAGTAAGTCAGTATCTTCATACCAAATCAAACCAGTCTCCCAGAGCCATTTGTCCATTTGAGTCCATTGAATAGCTCCATCATTCCATGCAGTCTTTGGGAGCAACCAAACCTTAACATCTTTCATGTCTTTTCCAAGCTCCATATCTCCGGTGAAATTGATATCACCACTTCCGTTTGATATGCTTTCTCCTAGGTATGTATCAACATTAGTACCACCATCATATCCAGCAGCTAATACATACGTTGTGTTAGGCAAAGCAACTTTTCCGTCAAATTCAAAATCAAAAGTTGGATTTTTAACTTCATAGGTTAGTGTGCCTTTGAAATCATCATCTTGAAGCACGTTCCAAGGTCCAGAAGTGTCTTTATTTTCTAGCCAAGCCTCCCCATGAAGTTGTTCAGCATAGAGCTCAATGTTGAAAGTCATTTGATCACCTTGATATTCGTTGCCAGCGTTTTCATTCATGTGATAGCTTTGTCTAACTTGCATGTAGCCATTAGCAGGAATCATTCCTAAGAACACTTTTTTAGCACCAGCATAGACATCATCAAGAGTTTTACCTTCTGAATCAAGGTAGAGGGTTTGTTCCCAGATAGGAGTATTACTTGAATCGTATACTTCAACGTATAGATCATAAATAATAACACTAGAGAGATCATTATTGTCAGTTGCACCACCCCAAGAACAAGCATCATTACTCCAATTACCACCTTGGCCATCACATTCAGGCTCTGATACTACACCTGTTATTTCTACAATTTCGGTGATATCCTTCCAAACATTAACAGGGTTTGCACTCTCTCCCTCATTTTCAATTTCAAAGTTGATATAATCGATATAATCTGGTTTCATGTCATCCATGGCGAAGCTTTCACTCCAAGGATTCATGTTATTTACTGAAATATCAATTGTTCCAGCAGTGAAAGTGTTGCCGACTGATTTTTCTTCATCTGAAAAATAGGCTACCGTACCACCGATTGCTACTGCTGCAACGGCTGTGATAACCATTAAACTTTTTAAAATCTTTTTCATTTTTTCTTGTTAAATTTTTATACTAAATTTCTCCCTCTAGCAATTTAGTTAGTTTGGTTTAAGCTCTAATAGTTTAAACCAGAGAACCGTGCACAAATGTTTTTGGGTAGCTTATTCCTTCCTAGTGTTAATATTTAGTGTTTTATCTTAAACTTTGTTCATTTAACTAGATTTAAGGTAACAAAAAAATCAGAAACTTTTTGCTCCGTTGTTTTTTAGGGTTTTTTGATTTTGTTTTTCTTTCTTTTCAGGAATGCTCTTTCCATATCTGTTATTTAATCATTTAACAAAAATAATAAACAGACTCTTTCACAAACTAGCAACCAGGACCCCTCTTTTAATAACGAGTATAGCAAGTCATTTTCAAACGTCAAATGGGATTAAACTTATAACCCTGTTTTTAGGGCAAAAAACAGGGGGATTCCTTTTTCCGAAAAAATGTTAAATCTAATTGACATTTCCTGGTATTTATGTTCAAATTAATGAGCAGAAAATTATCTGGTAACAGTTTTTTTACAAAAAGCACGAAAAAGCAGTTAAACAAAAAACCTAGACTAGGCTATTTCCAAAGGAGAAAGGTTCATGAAAAATAGAAGAGAAGAAAGAAGATTGTTGAGAGAAGAAGGTCTCCCAATTGAAAGAATGAGAATCATCGACACAGCAGAGACGTTGGATTTGCAAAGCAAAGAATTTCTGGGTTGTCATGTATCCGTGAGTGGTTGTGGTTCTTCGAAAGAGCAGACACTGGATCTCTCATTGGTGAGAGAGTTTGTCGGAGCAATTCCGGTTGCCAACGTTTTGTTCGAAGCACCTCGCTTTGCATGGACCAATGAGGAAGATGATATTCCTGTCAGGGCGATTGTTCTGGAAGTTTTGGCTGGTAGCAAAGGAGATGACCTTCTGAATGGCATTTTCGATGATGTTGGCATGATCTTTGAGGATATTCGTTTTTTGAACTTTCTCTCAGTTATCCAAGCGACGTTGTCGCCAGTGTTTCCAGTTTGTGAGCTGGAGGTTTTGCTGAAAATGATTAATGATTTCAAAAAAAGTCCGGTGATCCAAAAATCAGACATGGGGGATGAAAATATCAATGAATAGCTCCTTTTGTCGAATAGTTCGTTCTATTGAATGTTTGCGAGGTGTCTAGTGGAAAATTCCGCTGGACACCTTTTTTTGAATAATTTTTGTCGATTTTCATTGACAAAAGTAACAAAATCATGTATGGTTATTGGAATGATCCAAATCTCTTTTGAGTCAAGGTCATTTGCTAGTTCTTCGTCAATTTGGAATTTTAGAAAAAAACTTTTTAATTTTTTTGGAGGTAAGTCTTGAAAGAAGAGCATGGAAGGATAAATGTTTTAATCGTGGATAGCGAGGAAGATGATGCTATAATTCTCGATATCAGAAAGTTGATCATCAATTTACATCAAAAACAAGGGAGCAAAAAAGAGCTAGCTATTAGCTTAATTGATAGCCAAGTGAATCTTTTTGCACATCATTTAGAGTTTGATTTTCAAATTGTTATTCTGTTAAACAACAATGAAAAAAGCGATTTGATTTTTCAATATCTAAATGGGTTTTTTTCTGGCAAGGCAAAGTTTATTGTCATTGGCCCTGAAATTGAAACTGCGGCTAAGCACGCGAAGTTTGAAGGTGCTTGGGTTGTTTCAAACACCTTTAATGAAGTGATCCCACAGTTCGAAACATTGATGGGAGAGAAGTAGTTTAAACGGTCAATCAGCAAAGTAAACTGCAAAGGTTTACTGAAGATGGGGAGGATGCTATGGACAGATATCTTGACCCAGAAATACGACAAAGGCGCAGAAACAAACTAGTAAGTGGCAAGTGCACTGTTTGTTCAAATGACGCTGCAATTCCTTGGAAGCAACATCAATATTGTTACGACTGCTGGGTAATTGCAGAGGTTTATTTCATGAAAGAACTGCGGAATGAAAAATAAGGAGAGCGAAAGATTAATTTAACCTATCAATCAGCAAAGGTGGTAAGAAGATGGAGAAAAGAAAAAAAGGAGATAAAAAACCAGAGAATGTAAGAATCATTTTTGTTTCTGCTGTCTGCGGAAAAGAACCAGAGCTCATGACCAGTTTTCTTGAAGAGTTTGATTCTTTCGCGAAGAAGCAGGACAAAAAAACTTTTGTCTTGATTTTCTGCGGAAAAGCAAGCGACCCAAGCAAGCTTTTGCGAAAGGCTGACATTCTGGTAACTGATCCCGTGATCACTTGGGGTGGAAGAAAGACATTCCTTCCTCAGCTAGGTTCTGCCAACGATGAGCGCGAGAATGGAAAACGCAGAATCATTATCGTTCTTCCAAGAAAGAAGGATGAAAGAAATAAATTCTTTGCTGACCCCCGGTGTTTTGCAAAGACATTGATGCCAAATGTGGAGCATCCTCGGAAAGTTGAAAAAATCTCGCATATTCCTTTGAATGGCAAGACTCTGGAAAAAATCGAAGATGAAGTCATTTTCGAACTACCAGAACATTGTTCAGCCCCGAGAGTGATGATCGCACTTTCTAATTCTTTTGAAATGATTGAAGCGAAAAAACTGAAGGAGACAATTGAGGCACAATTTGCCCTTGAGGTGATGGTGGTTCCTTGGAAAAGCTTCCGAGCTTCAATGGCCGCCGAAGCGGATGTTTTGATTACTAGCACTGTTCAACAGCTCGATAGACTCCCAACACCTGCAAGAGTTCCCACTAATAGGCACAATGGTAGAAACAACAAGTTTGTCGAATCAAAAGTTCACACCTATCAAAACTTGGCGCATGTTGACATGTCCAAGAAGGCTAATCCAGCCCTGCAGGTTGTTCTTTTGGGAAGGGAAGTGACAGCGTTCATTGTTCGTTATGCGGACATCCTATCCGGCTTCTTAGAGTTTCCGCCAACAAAGGCTTCTTTGTCAGCAGCTTTACAAAGAGCAGCTTTGAAAAGCGAAAAATCAGTTCTTATCAATTAGGAAAATATCAAGTACATCAGGCTTAATTCTAAAGCAAGTTCTAAAACTAAAGTTTCAAAAAATGATTGAGGCATGCAGGAAATTTTTCCTTCGCATGCCTCTTTTTGTCAATTAAAGTTGACGTTTTAGCTAGAATATGCTAAAAAGAAATATTATACTTTTCAAAAAGAGATTACTTTTATTTTCAATGAATATTTCGATTTGCTAGTCGCCGGGAAGCAAATTGATTTTGTAAGAAGATTTGTTAGAATGGTTTTGCATTACAAGTAATATGACTTTATGGAGCTTAAAGAGTATTTAAAAGTTTTGAAGAAATACAAAACAACCTTTGTTGTCATCTGGGTTGGAGCGATTGCTTTTGGATTGATTGCAGCGTCTCTTGTTCCACAGAGATACAAAACGACTTTTTCAATTGATATCACAAGAGATACGCAGGAAGAAGGAACTCAGGAATATGACTTTGATCAATTCTATCGTTTAGAAGCAGACGATCGATTCGGCAGGACAATTGTAGAATGGTTTAGTGATGGTGCAATTGTAAACAACATTCACGCTGTCGCAAGAAGCGTGGAAGAGAATTTTGAAAATGAAGAACTCGAAACGAAATTTAAAGCAAAAAAGCTCGCAAATAGCTATTTGAGGGTTAGCTTCTTGGTTTCAGAGAAAAAAGAAGTAAAACCACTTTTTCTGGGAGTGAAAAAAGTTCTAAATGAGAAAACCAAGGAGTTTAATGGCGGTTTCAATAAACAAAGCAGCTTTAAGCTCATTTTTAATGGACCAACTATTGCAAATGCTACAATTCCACTTACCCCACTACTTATCAGTTTGATTGGCAGTGGTTTTTTCTTGGCAGCATTCGGGATTATGTTTAGAAAGTATCTAGAATAAGAATCATTATGAAAATAGGGATTGATATTAGATGTTTAGCAGAAGGGAATCGAACTGGTGTTGAGGAATACACGATTAGCTTTTTGAAGCGTCTTTTTGAGCAGGATTCGAAGAACGAATACCTGCTTTTTATTAACTCTTTTAAGAAAGTTAAAGAAGACCTTTCCTGGTTAGAGGAGTATCCAAACGTTGAAATGAGAAACTTTGGTTTTCCTAATAAACTTTTAAACTTTGCAATGTGGTTTTTGCGTTGGCCAAAAATTGACCTTTTGCTTGGAGGAGTTGACCTTTTTTTTGCACCAAACATTTCTTTCATAGCTCTTTCTGATAAATGTAAGTTCACTCTCACTGTTCACGATCTTTCATTTGAAAGATTCCCCGAACACTTTTCCGCTAAAAGAAGATTATGGCACTATGTTGTGAATCCAAGATTGCTTTGCAAGAGAGCTGACAAGATCTTAGCTGTATCAAATTCAACAAAAGATGACCTGACGATGCTTTATCGAATCAGTGAAAGTAAAATAGAAGTAGCTTATCCTCGTTTGGAGACTAAAAATTTCACAGAACCCAATATTTCTGGAGACAAAACAATGAGAATGATCAGAGATTATAGCTTGCCTGATGAATTTGTCTTGTATTTAGGAACAATTGAGCCAAGGAAAAACATTATCTCACTTGTAAAAGCATTTGAGCATTTGAAAAAAAGCGGCAAAGTATATAAAAACTTAAAACTGGTGATTGCGGGAAGAGTTGGGTGGTCGTATGAAAGAATAATTAAGGCCGTGGAATCAAGCCCTAATAAAAAAGATATTCTGTTTACTGGCTTTGTGCATGACTCTGATAAAGCTATTTTATATAAATTAGCAAAGGTTTTTGTCTATCCATCTTTCTTTGAAGGCTTTGGTTTTCCTCCGGTAGAGGCAATGGCAAGTGGTGTTCCTGTGATTACTTCAAATTGTTCTTCTATCCCAGAGGTCGTGCAAGATGCCGCAGTATTAATTGATCCATATCGGCCAGCTGAAATTTCACTAGCGATCAAACTTCTTTTGGAGGACAAAATATTGTATAATGATTTTATCAAGAAAGGAAGAATGCACGTTGAAAAAATTGAAAAGCGATATTTGGAAGAGAATATTCTTTCTTATCTCAAGATATAGCAATTGTTTATGGTGATGGCGAGAAAAAACTCAAGCTTGAAACAAAAGATATAAAAAAGTTAGGAAAAACAAAAGATGAAAAAAATTGGAATCGATGCTCGTTTTTATGGACCAACAGGGAAGGGTCTTGGAAGGTATGCGCAGAAACTAGTTGAATACTTGGAAATGGTTGATGGAGGGAATAAGGAACGACAATATGTTGTTTTTTTGAGGAAAGATAATTTTGATCTGTATCAACCAAAACATGAGAACTTTACTAAGGTACTGGCTGATTTTAGCTGGTATTCTTTTGCGGAACAATTAGGGTTTCCGCTTTTTTTATATGCTCAGAAGCTTGATTTGGTGCATTTTTGTCATTTCAATGTGCCACTTTTATATTGTAAGCAATTTGTTGTTACGATTCATGATTTAATCTTATTCCACCACCCGACTGTTAGGAATACGACTTTGAATAAATATTTCTATTTTTTGAAACTATTTGCATACAGGCTGGCGATCAGAAGGGCAGCAAAAAAGGCAAGGAAGATTATTGCAGTTTCGGAGTTCACAAGAAGCGATATTGTAGCCAATCTTGGTGTTACTAAAGAGCAAGTTGAAATGACCTATGAAGGCTGTGAATACCAATGTTTTTTGAACAGTAAATGCGATGATGATGTTTTAACAAAGTATGGTATAATGAAACCATATCTGCTTTATGTCGGCAATGCTTATCCACACAAGAATCTAGAGAGACTAGTGGCGGTGTTTAGCAGACTTAGAAATAAAAATGATAAACTCCAATTAGTACTTGTTGGAGGAAAGGATTTTTTCTATGAAAATTTGGAAAAATTTGTTTTTGATGGGGGGTATGAGGGAATAATTTTCCCTGGCTATGTTCCAGATCGAGAACTTGATGTTTTGTATAAAAGAGCAGAACTCTATGTCTTTCCTTCTCTTTATGAAGGGTTCGGCTTACCACCACTAGAAGCTCTAGCTAAGAGCACAATGGTAGTCTCATCTTGCAGGACTTCTATGCCAGAAATTTTGCAAGACGCTGTTAGTTATTTTGACCCAGAAGATCTCGATTCAATGGAAAAATCAATTTTATTTGCCTTAGAAAACAAGCCCCCAAAAAAGGAGCTTCCCAAAAAAGCAATTAAGGTTTTGGCAAAATTTTCTTGGAGAAAGATGGCGGAAGAGACATTAGATATATATAAAAAAGTTTTAAGGTAGCACAGTTTTTAAAATAAAAATGAGCAAAATTCTAGATCATAGAACTAGCAAAACATACGATATTAAACCCGTTGACAAAAGGGGTAATCTTGACGAAGAAAAATTAAGAGAAGGGGAAGACTTGGTGCAACTCAGGGATCTAGAAAGAGAAGGGAAGAGTGCTCAAATGCTCAAAAAATTTGAAGAAGAAAAAGAGAGGGTCTCGCAAGACAGACTCATTTTTGATATTGGAATTAAAGCTGAAGCTTTGGAAGTGGAAACACAAGGACAAGAAGAGAGACTGATAGAAAACCAAATAGCAGAAGATCAAATAGACCAAAAAGAAAAGGAAAAGGAAGATATTTCTGTTTTTGAATCGCCGCAACCACAAATAGAAAGAGAAGAAGACGGTATTGAAAATGTTGATGGCTTTGAAGTTGCTGAAGATGAATCTCCTGAAGATGTTCTAAAAAAATTCAAAGAAACCTTCGAGGAAAAAGATCAATCTGAAGAGGTTCTTTCTGATATCCAAATACAAGAAGAAGTGTCGATTCCAAAGAGAACTATTGAAGAGGTTCGCTTTGAAGAATCTGAAGAGAGAGAAGTAGAAGAAACGGAAACAGGTCTTGTGAGTGAAGAAGTTTTGCAGAATGAAGTTGAACATGAGAATTATGTTATTTTTGAGGGTAACCGTGCATTTACGCCAGAAGAAAGACCTGAAATTAAGGTTTTAAAGATTCAAATTTCGGGATTGCAGAAATTTGAAAAGAAACAAGAACAAGAACAAGAACAAGAACTCAATGGACAGCTTAAAGAGGAGAGAAGTCTAGATTGTAAACTAGAAAAGACAAGAAAGAGACAAGAAAACGCAGAACTCTTGGATCAATGGATGTCGGAGGATAAGAAAGAACAAGAGGGAATTGTAGAAGAGCAAAGATTAATAAGCGAAGAGTCGCAAGCAAGAGCTATTTTAATAGAGCAAAACAGGAAGGATGCCGAGGAAAGAAAGGAGGCAAAAAGAGAGCGAGAAGAAAGATTGGAGTTAGCAAAACAAGAAAGGGCGCAGGAAAACAGATTGTTTTGGGAAAGGAAATTGGAGGAAAAGAAAAAGGAACTTGAGGAAGAGGATAAAATTGAAAAGGCGATACGTGAGAAAAGTGAGTATAATGAGCCTATTATCGAAAACAAACTAAACTCTTGGTTTGATGGCGGTGAGATGGAAACACCAGTAGTTGAAAACAAAAACCTAAAAGCACTAAAGACAAAAGGAAAAGAACAAGAGACTTTAGTTAGTGATAGTAAAACAGAGAAGCAGGAAAAGGAAGAATCTAAGTTTATTGAAAATATATTTGATGATGAGAAAAAACAAGCTCCAGAAAAAAAGAAAGGATTCTTCTCTTTAAATTATCGAAAAAGTGGAGACAGTTTTGGTTGGTCAAAATTAGTGGCAAAACCAATGCTATCTTTCGTTGCAACTTCTTTTGTTGCATTCTTAATGGTTGGTTCAATTGTTTTTGTTTCTTATGGCTTCCAGGTTCAGGAAAATGTCAAAGTAAAAGGAAGACAAGCCTTAGGACATCTTGATAAGGCAAAGGACCAACTGAGGGGGCAGGACTTTTTATCTGCTAAAACAAGCTTTGCAAGTGCTGTTGAAGAATTTGAGAGTGCTCAAAAAGAATTAGACCGAATTGGTGGAGATATGTTAAATGTTTTTTCGACTCTCCCCATTCTTTCGAGGCTTAGTAGTGGGAAGAATGTTGTTGATGCGGGAAATGAATTAACAAAAGCTGCTAAGGAACTTTCTAGTGCAATTGAAGTGTTGTCTGAGCTGAAGAATCCTTTTAGTTTCGAAGAAGAAGGCAGTGAATCCCAACAATCAATGTTGGACATGTTTAAAGTTATGCAAGAAAAATTGTCAGTAGCAGAGGAGTCTTTAACAAAAGCAGAAAAAGACCTAAGTCTAGTAGATATTGAAGATTTACCTTCGGAGTATCAAGATAAGTTCCGAAAAATTAAAGGCACCTTGCCAATGGTTTTATCTATGATTAGAACATTCGAGCAAAACTCTGAAATTTTCCTTGAACTTTTGGGGCACAATGGACCGAGAAAATACCTTTTACTTTTTCAGAATAATCAAGAAATGAGAGCAACGGGAGGTTTTATTGGGAGTTATGGTATCTTACATATTTCCAATGGAAAGATTAAAAAACTTTTAATCGAAGGTATATATAACCCCGATGGTCAATTGAAATATGACGTTGTTCCTCCGTTGCCAATCCAAAAAATTTCCGCTTCTTGGTCTACGCATGATTCAAATTGGTTCCCACATTTTCCAACAACAGCAGAGAAGGTTGCTATGTTCTATGAGTATACAGGAGGACCCACTGTCGATGGGATTATCACAATGACACCAACGGTTCTGCAAAGAATGCTAGAGATTACTGGTCCAATTGAAATGGAAGATTATAATACAACAGTTAATACTGAAAATTTCATAGAGGCTACTCAATATGAAGTGGAAGTTGATTATGATAAGACGGAGAATAAACCGAAGCAATTTTTAGCTGACCTAGCCCCACGAATCATCACTAGTTTATTTGAAGCAAGGGATGTTGGTGACGCCTCAATGACCTTGGAAATGTTTTCTGACATGCTTAAAGAGAGGCATATAATGTTATATTCAATGAATAATGATGTTCAAAGTGCGATAGCTGGGCAAGGATGGTCAGGAGGGATTTTGAAAACAGAAAAGGACTATTTGATGGTGATTAATTCTAACATTAACGGTTTCAAGACAGACGGAGTCATTGATGAAACTATTACACATAACTCCAAGATTGCAGAAGATGGAACAATTACAAATACAGTGAAAATCAAAAGAGTCCATAACGGTGGAGACACTGATTATGCGTGGTGGAATAAGGTTAATAGTAACTATATGCGAGTCTATGTTCCAAAGGGGAGTAAGTTATTGAGTGTGAAAGGACAAACAAGGGAGATTAATGAGCCACCTATCGATTATGATAAACTTGGGTTCAAGAGGGACAAAGACGTTGTTCGTGAAGAAAACAGTATAGAACTTGATGAAGAGACTGGCACAAGGATTTATGAAGAAGAAGGGAAGACCGTATTTGCTAACTGGGTGTATGTTTCGCCAAAAGAAACAGTTCAAGTGGAGTACACCTATCAATTGCCTTTCAAGATTGACACACATAAAAATGAGCAAGTTTCAGACACATACTCCTTGTTAGTGCAAAAACAATCTGGTTCCTTAGGGTCAAATTTTTCTTCAAAAGTAGAATATGAATCAAAAATAAATCCGATTTGGATGTATCCACAAAACATCGGAAGAGATGAAAATGTTTTAGATGTTAAAGCGAAATTGACAACAGATCTATTCTTTGGAACTGTTTTTCAGGCAGAGAGCGCAACAAAAGATAACTAATAATTGAAAGTTGGCGATGCAAAAGTATGTTTTAGAAATTACTGTGTTTGTTTGTGGAGCGATTGTAATGATCTTTGAGCTTGTCGGTTCAAGAGTTTTGGGACCATACTTAGGAACATCAACATTCGTATGGACAACACTAATTGGTGTTGTGATGGGTAGCTTAAGTCTTGGTTATTATATAGGAGGTAGGTTAGCTGACAAAAAAGCTAGCTTAAGAAAACTTTCTATTATTGTGTTTGGAGCATCAATTTGCATTTTTTCAACCTTTCTTATAATGGATATATTGCTATTCTCCATGTCAGGATTTTTCGAGAATACAACGATAATACTCCTTTCTTCTGCTACTATTCTTTTTGCCCCAGCTAGTTTTTTATTGGGGATGATTTCACCATATGCTG
>ENA-OREN01003630-OREN01003630.1-marine-metagenome-genome-assembly--contig:-NODE-3630-length-14211-cov-5.291637_pt1 | contig 14211 bp, 11 predicted proteins | sample MGYA00248624_ERZ508555 | MGnify/ENA primary metagenome ERZ508555 (study PRJEB26222, sample SAMN06267773) | marine metagenome | isolation source: Saanich Inlet, British Columbia, Canada | place...
TTCACGACTGGGGGTTTTTTATTGTGTTTAATCAGAAGTATCCAGACTTATACCTAACATATACTTAAATAGGATACAGATTTGTAGGATACAACCTCGATATTCAGTCTATATATAAAGCTTACAGCGCACTTAATTATTTTTTTTGTAAGTTAATGTGTCTTTTTAATATCAGGATTTAATTATATGATTTACATCGCTAGTTATTTGCATCGTTCATTAATTTTTATTTTCCTTTTTGTTTCTTGTGTAAAGCAGGATAATACAAATGAATTATACCAAATTTTTTCAGATGCACGTCAATATGAATTAGATACCAACCCAATAAGTGCTACCTATGCTGGTAATCATAAATTAAATGACCGCATGCCATCTGTTTCAAATGAACAGATGGATAAAAATCTAAATTTCTTGAAGTCAATTATTTTACGTTTAGAGATGATCCAGCTAAATACTCTTTCAAAAAAAGATAAGATTAATCATAAAATATTTTACCGGATAGTAAACAGTAAAATTAAAAGTATTGAATACAAAGATTATTATATGCCATTTAATGCTGATTCTGGTTTTCATACAGGATTAGCCCGTTTATATAAAGCTATGCCTTTCAAAACAGTTAAAAATTATCAGGACTACATTTCTAGATTATTAGATTTCCCAAGGTACTTTGACGAACAAATTTCAAATATGGCACTTGGTATTAAAACTGGAATTTCTATTCCAAAAATTGTTTTGGAAGGGTATGAAGTTACAATTAAAACTCACGTAGTAGATTCTTATGAAGAGAGTGTTTTTTTTGAACCATTCCAATCTTTCCCCAATTCATTTACGACTGAACAACAAGTTGCAATAAGAAAGCAAGGGCAACAAGCTGTCATGAATGGTGCAGTTAAAGCCTATGCTTCTTTTTTAGATTTTTTCTTAAATCAATACTATCCTAATGCACGAAAATCACTAGGAGCTTCTGAACTACCAGGTGGAATAGATTACTATAAGTTCAAAATTGAACACTTTACTACATTAAATCTAAGTGCCCAAGAAATCCATGAGATTGGCCTAAATGAAGTATCAAGGATTCGTAATGAAATGGAAGCAGTTATTAAATCTGTTAATTTTAAAGGTAGTTTTTCTGACTTTCTAAATTTTTTAAGAGCAGATCCACAATTCTATGCAACTACATCAAAAGATTTACTTAAAGAAGCTTCATACATTGCAAAACGTATTGACGCTAAACTGCCAACTTTATTTAATAAGTTACCTCGATTACCCTATGGTGTGGCACCTGTACCAGAAGATTTAGCACCTAAATATACAGGTGGAAGATATGTAGGTCCTGCAGAAGGCAGCAAAGAACCTGGCTATTATTGGGTAAATACCTATAAACTAGATGTTCGACCATTATATAATCTAGAAGCGTTAACATTGCATGAAGGGGTTCCTGGGCATCATCTCCAAAACTCTATTGCATCAGAAATAGATGATCTTCCTGAATTTAGAAAAGACCTTTATTTATCTGCTTTTGGAGAAGGGTGGGGTTTGTACAGTGAATATTTAGGTATAGAAGCAGGATTTTATACTGATCCATATAGTAATTTTGGTCGATTAACTTATGAAATGTGGAGAGCATGTCGTTTAGTAGTAGATACAGGTATTCATGCAATGGGGTGGTCACGTCAACGAGTTATAAATTATTTATCTGACAATACAGCTTTGCCAATACATGAATGCACTACAGAAACTGACCGTTATATTGCTTGGCCAGGGCAAGCTCTTTCTTATAAAATCGGTGAACTTAAAATTAAAGAATTAAGAAAATTTGCTGAAAAAGAGCTGGGTAAAGAATTTGATGTGCGAAACTTTCATGACACGGTATTAGGTAGTGGTTCGGTTCCTTTAAATGTATTAGAAGATCAAGTGAAAGATTGGGTGGCGTCCCAAAAAAATTAGATGTAACAGTGAACCTCTACAGTTTCATATTGAATTTTGAATAAAAGGGTTATTAAATCATCAATTACAGGCTAAAGACTTTGTGAAGACTCGTAAGATGGTATTGCTTAAGTAGTCTCTTTTCTAACTATTACTTAAAAAGAGCCTCACCTAAGCGTGGGGCTTTTTTGTTTATACTTTTTCAACCTAAAATCTCAACCCAAAACACCTCTTGTATAAACTGCAATAATTAAAGTATTTGTAATAAAAAAAATAATAAATACTTGACAAAACGTTCATAACGCTCATATATTTAATCATGTCGTTTGATTGTTTTACTTCTTTTTTGTATTTCAATCATGTTTTATTAATCTTATTCTTTAGTAAAAAATTTAAGTACTAAAGAATTACTTAAAGAGGTATTTAAATGTTTGTCAATAAAATCAAGATTTTTGCATTGAGTGTTTTATTAGTGTCTTTTGCATTTGCAGATATGGAAACTAAATCTATTGATCTAGTATCAGATTTTTCATTTTCTGTAATGGATTCAAAGGAACCTAAATTGAAGAATGGTCACGGTAGTTTAAGCGATTTCTTTCCTTATCCTAAAAGTCTCAAGGCAAATGGTATTTCTGGACAGGTAATAGTTGAGTTTGATGTCACACCTATTGGAAGAGTTACCAATTCAAAGATTGTTCAAAGTCCAAGTAATGAACTAAGCGAAATAGTATTATCTCGTATTGAATTTATGGAGTTCAATCCTGGTACGCAAAATGGTAAGGGAGTATATGTTCGTCAGAGAATGCCTATAGTTTTTGACAATAACTAATGAATCCAAACTATTTAGTTTTAAAGCCCTATAGCTTAATTGCATAGGGCTTTTTTATTGCTTGTTATATAAGCAACATGTAACGAATTAAGGAAACTTCTATAAATCGTTCATGATTCATGGTAATTTTCTTTCACATAATATATCTTAAAAAAGCTAAAAGTATTAGAATGTTAAAAAATTTAGTATTAATTGGAATTTTAGCGATGAGCCTTATGACTTTTATTTATGGTCAAAAAAACAATGTTTATGCTGAGCTTGGTGGTGCAGGTTATAGTAGGACATTAAACTATGAACGTATGTTAAGTAATAATATTCTTGTTCGTATGGGCTATGGCTCTGGTAAAGGAGCAAGTGAAGATGAAAGGCCTAATAAATCTAAAGTACGTTTTATGCCATTAGGTGCAGCATATCTTATGGGTTCAGGAGATCATAAGTTTGAACTTGGTGGTGGTATGACTATGCTTCAGGGTGCACTTGAAATGCGTGGTGAGTATATAGAATCTAATGCAACTTATTTTGGTGGCGGATATCGTTATCAAATGGCAACGGGTGGCCTATTATTTAATCTAAAAGCATATTACCTAACTATTGGAAGGTTTAGCTCACCATGGGCTGGGATGTCAGTTGGTTGGACTTTGTAAAATAGATTGATTAATATGATTAAAAAAATGCAATTGGTTAAAGTAAAATATTTAATAAATCTATTTTTACTTTTTCTTTTGCCAAGTTTTGTGAGTGCGCAATTATCTTATTCTGGTTCATTAAATAGTCGATATGCAGATAGTAAAAACAACCTTGGCTTTAATGAACATTTGTTTGATCTAAATTTTGATTATAGTAATTCCGATCAATCATTCCAAGGATGGACGCAATTTGAATTTAGTGACCCACCTGAATTAGGTCGTTCTATTCAAGAATTACGGAAATTGCGAGTCGATTATTTATCGAACAATATAACAGTAAAGATTGGTGATATTTACGAGTTTTGGGGTATGGGAATGGCTCTTAATCAAACTGATGATCAAGCAATAGACATTGATACAGGACTTAGAGGCTTATTATTAGGTTATGAAAATGATTTTCTTAAGTGGACAATACTAAAAGGAAAAACGCATACATCTAAAATTACAAATTTGATTGATGACTATGATGAGAGAGTTCCAAACTTTGATACCAGTCATGACCTATTAGGATCAAATCTTGAATATAATTACGAATACGGAACGTTTGGCATTAATCTAATTCAAAGTAATGAACAGCATGATTCATTTGATCAATTTGGTTCTATAAGTGAAAAGAAAATAAATCATACAATGGCTGGCGCTTACACTTCATTTTATTTTGGTGATGCTTCTTTATTTTTAGAACTACTAAAAAAAGCAACAAAAGAGTCTACAACTGATTATGAGAATAAGGGCACTGGCTTATATTCTAACCTTATGTTGCCAATTAGTGATTGGTCACTATTAATAGAGTATAAAAATTATAATTTTTTAAAACTTTCACCTATAGATAAAGATAATTTTGTTAATCAATTTGCTTATCACGCAGACTTTATTAATCCACCTCCAGGATATTATGAACACACAACTATTTTGAATGGTCGTATAGCAAAACAATCCAATATTAATGACGAAATAGGGTACCAAATAAAATTATCTGGACCAATTGGGTTAAATCACACAGCATCAATTAGTTTGGCTAAATCTAGTCAGCATCAATCTTGGATCCAGAATGATGAATATCAATGGATGATTGATGATAAAATTAATTGGATGCCTAGCTCAAAAACATTTGCAAGTCCATATAATGAGTTTTTTATCAACTTTGATGGAAATTTTTTTAATCACAAATTATTTTATGATATAGGATGGAGCAGTATAAAAGATGTCCAATATTTATTTGCAAATCAAAATAGATCAAATGGGCAATTTCAAGTTCATGAATTATTAAACTCTCAATCCATACCTTTAAGTTTAACGTATGCAATAAATAGTAAATATAGTTTTGAGCTAAAATTTGAATATCAAGAATTAGAGCAAGGTTCTCTTCGGAAAATGAATAATGAAACTTCATTTTTGTCTGTTGTGCCTAAACCTTTTCGATATAATAACGTAATTAGTATAGGATTGGCCAGTTCCCCAAAATGGTCTATAACTTATCTCCAAGATCAAACATCAATAGATGAAAAATCTTTAGAAAAGAAACAATGGACATATTGGGAATTCTTATATCGATTTAATCAAAATATATTAATAACGTATTTTAATGGTTCTTTAAAAGGTGGTTTAGTTTGTAGTAATGGAGTTTGTCGCTATAAGCAACCTTTTGAAGATGGCCAAAAAATAACTTTATTTTATACATTCTAATAAACTATATTCATATTTAGTAAACTGTTTATCCTTAAGAGGTAGTTTTATGAAGCGCAGTAATCGTTTTTCCCCCTATTTCTAATAATTTTGCTTAAATAAAATGCATTCTTATTTTGCAATGAAATCGGTTTTGGCTTATTAGTATATACTTTCTAAAAAAATTAGATTTGTTGTAACTTTAAATCACTGTTAAATCTTTAAGAGGTATTACATGAAGCACTGTTATCGTTTTTTCTTACTTTTTTTATTAATTTTTACTTTTTTAAGCGCGCAAGAAAAGAAAAAAGCTTTAGTTGAGTATGTGGGTTCCACTCAGTGTCCTTACTGTCCACAAGTAACTGTTCTGCTTGATCAATATCAAAATCCTTCTCACGCTAACTACTTTGGTAAAGATATCGTAGATGATATGGTTGTCGTTCGTTACCATACCTATAATCCAGGTTACGGTGATCCATTGTATGCTACAATTGGTGGCAAATCTTGCGAAACTGATTTCACATGTGTTAGAATTAATGGAGAGCAAGGTAAGGAATGGTACGCAATTGGTGGAGTTCCTACAATTTTCATAGATGGGCAAAACACAAATAATTATCTTACTGATGTAAAAGCAACACAGGCTGAAACAACCCCTGTTAAAATTTCATTAGAGGGAAGTACTTTTAACGATTTAACGATTAATGCAAAGGTGACCATAACCAGTGCAACAGATCTTTCATCTGATCCTCTTTATCTCTTTGTTATGGCAACAATGGACTCTGTTCATTATGCTGGTGCTAATGGAGAAACTGAACACGAGCAAGTATTTTTAGGATTTATGGGTGATACTGGACCAGGTTTAGGTAAAGCAATAACCTTGAATAACACGCAAGCAGTTGAGTGGACTCATACCTGGACACTGCCGAGTGACTATCCTAATGAAGCTAATGGAAGAGATCTTGGAGCTATATCTGATTGGAATACAACGGTATGGGATAAAAAAAATATGAACCTGGTTGCATTTGTACAGAATAAAACTACTTTAGAAGTTGTTCAAACAGAAATGATTAGTCGACGTACTATGCCCGTATCTCAACCTCCAGTAGTTACAGCTATTGATGATATAACGATTGATGAAGATGACGATAAGACTTTATATATTACCGCTACAGACCCTGATGGTGATCCTTTGACATATTCTGCTACGGCAGATAACTCTGCAATTGTTATAATGGTTGGCGCATTGAGCGATAATGAGCTTTACGTATCACCATTAATGAATTGGAATGGGTCGTCAGTAGTAACCGTTGCTGTAAGTGATGGCTTTTCAACTGTAGAGGAATCCTTTACCTTAACCGTAAATCCTACACCTGATCCTCCTGGTGAATTTACTTGGACAAATCCGACTGTAGAGAATGATAGCATTATTATAACAAGTTCTAACCAATCTTATAATTGGAGTATTGGTTGGGAGAATAGTACTGATCCAGATGGTGAAGACGTTACCTATATGATTTTTAGTACTCTACCACCATTTAATACAGTTCCAATACCACTAACTGAAAAAGCTAATACTACAGATTTGACTCTTCCATATCAGTTTTTTATTGACAATTGGCCGAGTGACTTACAAATGGTTAATCGATTAACTTATGTATACAATGTATTCGCTTATAGTGGTAATGACTCAACGGAAATTACTGGAACGAGACAATTAGTGGTTAAAAGAGAGGGCGATCTAAATACTGAATCAATTGAACCACCTAATTCCTTTGTTTTACATCCGAACTACCCAAACCCTTTTAATCCACAGACTCAAATTAGATTCGAAATGCCTTATGCAGGTAAGGTTGATCTTAGCATTTACAATCTTCTTGGTGTAAAAATAAAAACCCTTTACTCAGGTCAAAAGCCTACAGGTGTTTATACATTTAAGTGGGATGGGAAAAATGAAAGTAGTCAATTAGTCAGTGGTGGTGTATACATTTACAAGTTGCAAAGTGCAAAAGGTATGCAAATGCGAAAAATGATTTTGCTTAAATAAAATGCATTCTTATTTTGCAATGAAATCGGTTTTGGCTTCTAGGTAAAAGCTTGAAATGAATTATATTTTTTTATGAAAAAATATTTTCTAATCATCATGATGTTTTTTTATTCCTCCTTGTACGGTCAAGCTGGAATTTCAAATATTAAATTAAAAAAACTAAATGGTAAAACTGTAAAACTCAGCACATATCTTAAAGATGGTCCTATTTTAATCAATTTTTGGGCGACATGGTGTGCACCTTGTAAAAAGGAAATGATTCAATTAGAGCTTTTAGAAAAAAAATATTCTAAACAAGGTCTATCTATACTTGCAATCAGCACTGATAGTCAAAAAAGTTTATCTAAAGTTCGCAGTTATATAAGAACAAAAAAATATTCATTTGATGTTATGCTTGACCCAAATCAACAGGTGTCAAAAAAGATGAATGCCAGCATAATGCCCACCGACATCCTCATTGGAAAAGATGGTTCAGAACTATGGCGACATTATGGCTACTTACCTGGTGATGAAAAATATATTGAAGCAGAAATTCGTTCTGCTTTAGGCTTGGTTGATTAAAATCTGCTTTTAATATTTTCTCACGTTTTATATATAGATTAGTCATGTCGTAACTTGGTTTGTAGGAACTTAACCAAGTATATTTGGCCACTAATTTTTTAATATTAAATTATATTTTATCAACTTTACTATTCGTAACAATATTAATTGGAAAACTGAATGAAAACTAATTTTTATTACAAATTCATCATACTGATTTCACTATTTTTTTATTCATGTGAATCAAATGCTTTGCAAGAGAATTCCATCAATTGGGATTCTTATGGTGTCCCTCATATAAAAGCATCTACAAAAGAAAACTTATTTTTTTCACAAGGTTGGGCACTAATGCATAATCATGCAAATAAAGTACTGAAACTTTATGGTAAATCAAGAGGTAGGTCATCAGAATATTGGGGTGAGAAATATATAAGCAATGATTATCTGGTACATACTTTAGGATTTAGTGAACTAGCAGATCAATGGGAGTCCGAACAGGATCCTGAACTAAAAATGATTTATTCTAACTTTGTTGATGGAATGAATGCATATGCAGAAAATAATCCAAATAACATTGATGATGAAAATAAGATAGTCTTACCTGTGACAACAAAAGATGTCAATATGCAAGGTATGTATGTTGTGTTTACGCGCTTTATTGGTGGTGACGATCTAGGTCGAGTGCAGAAATGGCCAGATATGGGATCTAATACTTACGCGATTGGCCCAAAAAAATCAGCTTCAGGCAATACAATGTTAGTCCAAAATCCCCATTTACCCTGGTCAAATGAATTTCTATTTACTGAATACCATTTCAATCTAAATGGAAGAAATATGTATGGAGCTAATCTTGTTGGAATGCCTGGTATAGCTATTGGATTTAATGAAAGCTTAGGATGGAGCCATACGGATAATACTATTGATAATTCTGATACATATGAATTAAACCTTAAAGGGAATGGTTATGAATTAGATGGGGAAGAGACAAAATTTGATTCAACTAAGAAAACTATTTTAATTAAGAAAGATGATGGAAGTCTTCAGGAAAATGAATTAACCATTCTTAAAACACTTCATGGTCCAGTAATTAAAAAGAATAAAGATAAAGTAATAGCTATAAGGTTAGTTGGACTAGATAGAGCTAATATGTTTTTACAGTGGTGGAGAATGCTTAATAGCACAAATTTCGATGAATTTGAATCAGCTTTAAAAATGGCTCAAATACCATTTTGGAATGTGATGTATGCTGATAAATTTGGTGAGATCTTTTATCTTTTTAATGGTCTTGTTCCAAAACGCAAGCAAGACTCTTGGGAATATTGGAATCGTATTATTCCTGGTGGAAAGTCAGAAGATATATGGACTGATGTTCATTCCTATGAAGATCTTCCTAAATTAAGGAACCCAGAATCAAATTGGCTGCAAAATGCTAATGATCCACCATGGACATCTACAATTCCTATGGTTTTAGATCCAAACGATTATCCTGGTTACATGGCTCCAAAGGTTATGCATTTTAGACCTCAAAGATCAGCAAAAATGTTAATAGACGATCCTTCAATTACTTTTGATGAATTGGTTAGTTATAAATTATCTACAAAAGTAGAATTTGCTGATCGTATTTTAGATGATTTATTTCTAGCAATAGATGATTTTGGTTCTGCAAATAGTAAAAAAGCTAAAAAGCTGCTTCAAAAATGGGATCGTAAAGCTGATGTGAATAGTATTGGAATGTTATTATTCTATCATTGGTCAAAGAAGTTTAGTGTAGATGATAATTCAACTTATACTAAACCTTGGAATATCAACGATCCCGTCAATACACCTGATGGTTTATCTGATCCTCAAAAAGCAGTAAAACTTTTAGATGAGTCTGTAATTGAAATTGAAGAAAAATTTGGTAGACTTGATATCAAATGGGGTGATTATTACAGAATTAAATATAATGGTATAGATTTACCAGCAAATGGAATAGATGGCAGGTTGGGAGTTTTTAGAGTTGCTTGGCCAGGAAAGTCCACCGATAAAAATATGTATGTTGGTGGTGGTGATTCATGGGTCTCAGTGATTGAGTTCGGTCAAAAAATAAGAGCAAAGGCATTGCTGAGTTATGGTAATTCAACACAGAAAGATTCTCCAAACAATGGAGATCAATTAGAGCTTTTTTCTAAGAAAGAATTACGTGATATTTGGTTCTATGAGACTGAATTAATTCCAAATATTGTTAAGGTAGAGATAAGAAATGGCGACAAGTTTATTTTAGATAAATAAACAAATACTAGTAGGTCTTTAATGGCTCGCAAATGAATTCTGAGGGTCTTAAATGACCCTCAGAAAATAATCCTTTAGATTACATATTTTAGTAATCTAATCCATTAATGAAAGAAGACTACAAAACGTTCCATTTTTGACCATATCATATTCTTCTTGATCCAACTCAAGCTCAGCAAGCGTCATGCATCCTTCTTCTACCAATTCTTCTAAAGAACTAGCATAATTATTGCAAATAGACTCACCATCTCCTGTTTTATTCTCAATATAATCATTGAATTCTAATGTTGCAGATGTGAAATCTGCTGTAATCTGAGCACATTCAGTAACTGAATTATCATCATCATCGCAAGAGACAGCTATGAATGAGATTGATAACATTGATGCAATTAGAAGTTTATTCATAATTATTAAGACCTTAATTAAGTTAATTTAAAATTTAATTTTTAAAATATAGTAAAATAGAAAGAACTTGAAAACTTGATAATTGAAATATTATTTTAAAGTTCAAACTATTTTAGTTGCTACTTTAATTCATGATAAAAATTAATATACTATATAGTTATAAAACAATATTTAGCACATATGAAGCAGAAAGTATTTAGATAAAATACTTACAGACCTCAAATAAAGGATAAATTAATGAAAAATATATTAGCAAGAGGTGGAATAGAGTTTCTTGCAGTTTTTTTAGGAATAGGTCTTTCGTTTTATGTTGAACAATGGCAAAGCGATAATGAACAAAAAGATTTATTAGTTAAGGATTGTCAAAATATATTAACAGATGTTGATGAAGATATCTTTACAATTAATAAAATCATTGATTCAAACAATATAATTTTAAAAGCATGTGATAATATTCAATCAATAGTAACCTCTGATGAAGTAATATTAGTTGATTCTATAATTTTAGATATAAAAAAATTAACATATCCAACCTTCTTTGGTATCACTAGATCTTATAAGCTTTCTTATTCCACTGGTAGATTAAATTTATATGCTAATGAAAAACTTGTGAAGGAAATATCAAAACTATATGACCACTTTTATGAAAGGCTTGATATAAACAGTAATATTTATGATCAAGTAGGGTTAAAGTTTTTAGATCAGTATGTAGACAAAAATATTGGTTACGCCATTAGAGGTTATGATTATAATAGCAAAGAGATTATTGATTTTTTTACTAATAAATTATTTATTAATGAATTAATTACATTCAGTGGAAGAGTGAGTGGCTATTTACAAAGATTGAAGGAGACCAAGGAACAGCTTGTTATTGTTAAAAAACTGTTGATTGATTACTTAGCTGCACAAAATAAATCTGAGGTTATAAATTGAATAAAATATTCCTAGCTCAAATAAAGGAAATCTAATGTCTATTGATCGTAGAAAGTTTATAAAAAATATGGGTTTGGGATTAGCCTCGATGAGTTTAAATGCAAAGAATTTATCAAAAATTCCTGGAGAATCTGAATCACTATTAGTTAAAGATAGAAAACAGCCAAAACCTGCACCTAAAGGGTATGATAGACTTCCTCTTTCATGGTATCATACCAGAGTTCAAAATTTAAAAAATCAACTTGAGAATAAACAAATAGATGCTGTTCTTCTTGAGAGTGATATTAATAAAGTTTATTTCTCTGGATGTTTTAGAGGTAGTGGTGAAAGAAGCACTTGGGTCTTATTCCCATTAAATGAAAAAGATACTGCCTATTGGTATTCACCTGGAATTGATAGAGACTTAATTGACTCTTGGTGGTCCACAGAAAATAAATATTATTTTTGTTACCCACATGGTGAAGGTGGTTATCCAAATAAAGGTAAAGTTATAGCTGGTAGGCAAGTAGATTTGTTTGAGTGGTTACTAATCCACTTAAAAGATAAAGGATTATCTGGTAAAGTAATTGCTACTGATATGAATTTATCAAATACTCAATTAAAACAAATATCCAAAAAATTACCTAAAACAGAGTTCGTAAATATTAGTAGTATTTGTGAAAAAATGAGAATTATTAAAACTAAAGATGAAATTGCGTTGACTCAGCGTGCCTATCGGTATTTTGATAAAATTCATGCTTTTGCTAGAGATTATATTCTTGAACATGGAACAAGCACTAATGATTTTGAAATAGGTCAAGCTTTAAAGGCCTATGGAATTAATCTATTGATGAAAGATCTGTCTTATGATGGAAAACCTCATAGCGCTGTCGGAATAGAAGTTACTTCAGATTATGTAAGAGCAGGCGTTTCAACTGCCTATCCTCATCCAAATCAACTATTTTATAATCCTGTAAAAAAAGGTCAGCCAGTATATGTTAATACAGATATAAAAATTGGTGGTTGTGGTGGTGAAGCCTATAGGAATTATCAAATTTATCCAGTTTCAAAAAGTCAGGATAAAATGTGGTCCATTGTTTCAGAAACAATTCAAATTATGGTTGAAGAAACAAAGCCTGGTGCTATATGCTCAGATATTGCTTATAAAGTTCATAAGCATCAAGTTGATAATGGAATGCAAGATTATATATATCATAGACCTGGACATGGAACTGGATTGAATTTTGAAGGACATCAAGCACCTTATTTTTCTCTTGGTGATCACACTCCAATAAAAGAAGGAATGATGTTTAGCGTTGAGCCAGGTCTTTATGACTCAAAAAGAGGTATAGGTGTAAATCCAAGTGATAATTTATTAGTAACAAAAAACGGATCAGTACTTATGACTCGTGTTCCTTTTTCAAAAGAATGGAGTTATTTAAAAATATGATAAGACTCAAGGTTAAATAAAGGAGAATAAAATGAAAGATATGATAACTAAACCAAAAATATGGCTTATAATAATTGCAATAATGCATACATTTATGGGAGTAATTGGTAGCTATATCACAATGGGTGGAAGTGTAGAGAATCTCGCAATATTTCTCTATTTAGGAATTATTTCAATATATTTACTTTATGTAGCATTTATGACTGAGGGTCAAACCCAAGCTCGTTTTGCAACTATTTTATGTGCCCCTATGGTAGTTTGGTTTATTATTGGATTTATAATGAAACTTGAGCTTTATGGAGTCCCTGTAGCAGAAATGCCTAGTGGCTTATTGCCAATTACACTATGGACATTACCAGCATTAACTGGAATTTTTAACTGGAATTCTGAATGAAACGCCTCTGGGTCAAATAAGCATATTTAAAGGTATTACATTAATCTTATGGTGAAGCATATATGTAGCAGTAAATGGTACATTTTAGGGCAAATTCAATCAATAACGTGCTACGGGTAATTTGTGATTATAGTATGACTTACCGTCAAGAAAAGATAGTAGCGGAGGAGGGACTTGAACCCCCGACACTCGGATTATGATTCCGATGCTCTAACCAGCTGAGCTACTCCGTTTCTTCTCGACAAAACTTCATCTTTACATTCTTTAATATCCATGGGTAGCATATTGGTAGCAGTAACTGCTCCAGGAAGGCTATACCCATGGCATCAATCTATCCAAAACAAAATGGCATCTACCAGCTGTCCATTGTATTTCAAGGTAAGCGCATAACAAAGAGCTTAGGCACGCGATCTAAAGAGACCGCTTTCAAATTATCTCAATCTACTGAAAGAGATATTTATACAGTGCTTCTTAATGGTAAGCAAACAAAAGATATTTCATTCAAAGATCTGGTAGATAAATACCTTAGCTATGATCATAATTGGAGTAAATCAACGCTTGAAATAAATACGCTTAAATTAACTAATTACTTAAGATATGGTTATCCAATAAACAAAACTACCAAGGCAATGACCATTCGCATTATTAATGGTTGCAATAGGTGGGGAGTGGATCAGGGACACCTAAAATCGTATCAGAAAATAAAAGGTGGTAACGACTACGATGCACGAACGAGAGTTCTCACTAGCGAGGAGCTTTTATTACTCTTTAATGAGGTGACTCCGCTTCCATTCAGGCATTTCATTCGCTTTGCTTACTACACGGGGGCAAGAGTAGGTGAAATTAGGCGATTATCAAGAGTTCAGCTTTACCCTGACTCAATGGTCGTCTCAGGGAAGAGCGGGTTAAGAACGGTCAAATTAAGCGCTCAAGCCCGAGCTATTTTATCAGAGTCGCCTGTATTATTTTCTAAATCATTTCCCACCATACCTTCAATAATGTTGGAGGATTGGGGTGGGTTATATATATCTTCAAAAATAGGGATATTTTTTGGATTGTCGTGTTTCTTTCGCATTTTTCTCATTTTTT
>ENA-OREN01003631-OREN01003631.1-marine-metagenome-genome-assembly--contig:-NODE-3631-length-14209-cov-4.137772_pt1 | contig 14209 bp, 16 predicted proteins | sample MGYA00248624_ERZ508555 | MGnify/ENA primary metagenome ERZ508555 (study PRJEB26222, sample SAMN06267773) | marine metagenome | isolation source: Saanich Inlet, British Columbia, Canada | place...
TTATATCTGCTAAAGCTGTTCCACCCAAAACCACATATCTATCATTTACTGAAAAATCTAGATTCATATCAAACAAAGTTTCAGAAGACTCAATTTCAACAATAATAGGTAAGCTCACCTCTTCTTCCCCATATTGGAAATTTAAACCCCCAATGTAAACTCCTGGATCAAAATAAGATCCTTCCAAATACCAGGTTAAGTCCTGAGTCAAGCTATAGACCGTTGGATTTGGTTTTGGCCATGACGCCACAGGGAAGTTTTTAGCTAGACCACCAGCCACCTGAAACGTAGCTACCGTGCCCTCAACCGAGCCATTCAGCCCTATTGAAGTCACACACCAATCATAGGTCGCGCCTGGCTCTAGACCAGGTGCATCTACATAGGTTGTGGACACCGGTGAGGCCAAATCAAAAATGTCCCCTGGCGTCGTATTAGGTAGAGCTTTCAGAGCAGCACAGCTTGCTGGAGCCGTTCCCGGAAGGACAGCTCTCTTGGCATAGTGGGCGATGAAGTTAATGCCTGTGTTGTCTTTCTCAGTGAACCAGTGCAGCTGAGGATTGATCGTATAAATCTCAAGGTCGTCAATTGGGTAGGAAGGAGTCGGGGTCCCTGCCACGCCTTGCCCATTGGTCGAGAAGACGGCTGGGCTAGTCCAAGGACCTGCATCTGCACCGGCGGCTGACCAATCGGAGGTATTCGTACCATCGTTACTCCGAACTCTCCATTCATAGGTCTTTCCTGGCGTCAATGTTGAGGGAGCACACGCTGAAGTGTCATATTGGGTACCAGAAATACCCGATGCGGTACACACAATCGTACCCGGAACACCCACTTCTCGCACTTGAATCTCGAACGTCAAAGCACCAAACGGTCCGCCAACCCACCAACTCAAGAGTGGCTCATTGGATGGAATAATCGAACCACCTATCGGGTAGCTAGGTGTAGGCACGTAGGCCAGCGTTTGTGTCTGGAACTGGAAGACGGAAGAAATAGAAACGGTACGATCTGTTTCATTCAAGTCAAAAATCTCCTGAGGTACCCAACCTGTTGGCGGAACTGGCCACATCGTAGTAGCTCTCCAGCTATAGGTTGTCCCCCAAGTCAGCGGAGTTGGCATATTCGATGACTTAAACTGAGTCTTTTCAGCATACCCATCAGCTACCAACGTATTATCGTCATTCTTTATATCACCGCCGAGGTTAGATGGCATAGAGCCATTAAATGCCCCTTTGGCGTTTTGATCAACATCCAGTCTCCAGTACACGGCGTTCTGAACGGCGCTTGCAACATTCCAGCTGAAGTCGAAGTCCAGAGACGGAATGGTCAGCTGATCTTTGGGATACGTCAATGCAGGAAGCAAAGCTGGAATAGTCTTGAATCGGCTAATCTGCTTAAACGTCGCCCCGCCGGCAAGAGTAGCCGTTAGGCCCCAGTAGTAGTCCGTGTCGTTCAACAACGGAACTCCCGTATCTAAGTCGGCATCTGTAATGAAGTGATCGGTATCTGCCGGCAACTTATTTATGAGCGGGGTACCATTTACGAGCGGGTTAACGGATCTCTTCGTTGTTGTCGTAAAGACCGGAGACGACAAATCACTGTTCAACGAAACATCCAACTGCAGCGTGGTCAGAACAGTCGCAGCGGTTAAGGGCCAATTTTCAATGTCCCAATTAAAGTAAGGCTCGATTGAAATGCCGGTCTCTGTATGGAGAGGATAGAACATGTCGCCTTTGTAGGTACCACCCTGCAAGGCATTTGGATCAGAATAACGCATTCCCACAATTTCCATGGTGGCATATGAAAGATCCATAAAGCCGCCAGTGAACGAGTACGTACCAGCGTTATCCGAGGCTTCGTTTAGCGTGATCACAGCTGCACCCAACGACCCTGCATCCAGATTGAAGGTATCGCCACCTACAAAAGTAGTAGGTGCATCTCCATTAACAGATATTGGATAAAACTTTGAAGGCTGTATATCAAATGTATCAGCTCCTACTCCGCCATTAATGACCAAATCCGTGGTTGGGTTCGTAAACGTCGTAGATGCACTCGTTGCAGGTAAAGTGGTAATGACGGATGCCACCGGACCATCAACAAGTTGCACTGTATTATCTGCTCCGTTAAAGGTGTAGATGCGATGCAGTGGCTGCAGTTCGTCTATCACCGTCTCAACAGACGTATAATTAACTGTTTGGTGTGCGGGTTGTGCACCAGCGATATATGCAATTGAGCCACTATCGAGCGTTGCGTGAGTATGATCGATCGTGTCCATATCTCCCGGCGCTCCACCCGTAATAGTAAGGTCATCACCTAGCCCTCCACCATCGATAGTTACTGGGCCGGTAGCAACGTTACCATTCGTGTGATCGATAATAAAATTGTCTACCGCAGCAGTACCTACAACTGTAAGAGCTCCAACAGCAGGTAAGGGCGCGCTAAACACCGTAGTTGGTGGTCCCGCTCCAAGTGTAACGGTTGAATTTCCTGTCCCATCCTGGGCTATAGTTATTGGCTGTGCTCCAGCTCCACCCGTTGTTGGGCTTAAATCAACTCCAACGGGAGAGGCTCCAGAACCATCGAGAATCGTAATTTTATGATCTTCAACTTCACCATCTGCGGCGGCCCCGATCGGAAGCGCTGTTCCGCCAGTCGAGATTCTGAATCGAGCAAACGTAGTACTCGTTGCAGCTCCCGCAGGAATTGAAAAAGGAACCACATGGATACCTACCGCTAACGATAGATCGTCGGTTACTTTTTCACCAATCTCAAAACTAATACCAGTTTTTTGCGTTACAGCGCTTTCAGTTACCTGTCCAAGAATTCTCTTTATCTCATTATCTGATATAGGAGTTGGTTTATCTGCCGAACCTAAAAAACCACTCACCTTTTGAAGATTTTTAATCATGTGAAATATTTGTTTTGTTAATTGAAGAGACTTTTTTAACCTCTTTAGAGATTAAATTATTTGCTTGAGTACAAATATCTCCAAATTTTTTATAGCCCTCTTTACAAAACCAAGTACTGCCAGATTGATAAGCATTTTCTGGAATTTTTATAGGTATTTCAATACAGCTTCCTGCTAAGCGCTTATACCCACTCTTACAATACCAAGAATTTTTGTATGGAATGGCATTTGCTGGAATGTTATTAGTTTTTAGCTTTAAATCAACCTCAGCATGAGCATTTTGTACGGAGGGATAAAGGAAAAGAAATTGAAATACGATTAATGAAAATAGAATTTGTTTCATTAACTTATAGGCTGTATCTTACTGGATTAGCTGCACCTCTTTTCTTATGATGAGAAATTGATTTATTAATGTAGTAAGACCTAACCTGATCTATGGCCTTTTTTCCATGAAACCCCCATCTATTTTTATATCCAGGCACCGAATACCATTTTTCAAGTTGGCCATTATTATTTACTTCAATAACTTCATACACTTCGACAATTATTCCTTTGTATTCTGCTAAGACATAATCAACAGTTTCTCTTCTTTTGCCAATGACCCAAGCCTGTTTAACAGATTCATAAATTAAATCTTTTCCAGAATACTTTGTATTAACTTGCAAAGCCTCATCACGAACTAATTTATATTTCTTATTAATATTAATAATTGCTACACTATGAAGCAACTCGTCTAGTGGCTGTGCATTGTACTTTCTCACAATATCATCAGTACTCATCATGCCATTTTCAATACTATTGTGCCCAGTAACCTCATTTGTTAGATTAGCGCCCGTTCTATTGGCCAAATCAATTAATGCAGACTCTACCTCAAAGGCAACTTCATCGCTCATACCATGACGGATTACACTATGCTTTACTCTGTTATTTTGAGTCCTTGCTCTAATGTCTCTAATCTTTTCATATTTATTACTCTCTTTATCCTCTAGAATAGCTCCTTCCACATGCTGAAAAACTCTATTCCCTCGTCCCTTACCAATATAAAAAGGCCTATCTTCTAGTGGATCAAATAAAGCATAAACATAAGCCTTAAGCTTATGGATTGTTTTTTCGTCAAATGAATTGCTACTCATAATAATAATTATTTGGAAATTTTAGAATTATGACTTTGATTTGCCCCATCAACGAAATTTCCTATATTGCCAATTCCCCATTGATTTGAGACCGCGATAATTTCATCAGATAATTGTATAGCCTCTCCCTCTTTGAAAAAGTGCCTTCTGTGTCCTTTATCTTTAAACAGCTGATCAGCATCACTTAGTCTGACAAAAACAGCACGATTCCGTTGATTGGGTTTGTCAGCATGCCACTCATCAGGGAATGCTTTTTTAAGATCATCAAAAGTAGTGTTTGGATTTTTTGCTACAAAGTCCTGGACCACTGCATGAACCAGCCTACCTTTAGCATATGCCTTACCTTTGAAAGTATATTTAGATGTATCTCGCTTTCCTTTGACTGCATCATTTGACTGCTCAAGTGCTGTGATTGCTCTAGCAAAAATGCTCTCATCAATAGGTGTATCAGAGATTCCAAGATCTACTCTACATTGAACCGAAAACCTACTTAGTAGTGAGAAAACTTCTTGCGCTTGTGATTCTGGTATTTTTACAACTTCATTTTCATCTGCTTCATAAATATCATTTATCTTTTCAAAAAATGCAGTGTATAGTTTGATTGCCTCATCTCCACCAACCATTTGCATTTGTATAAGCGTAAATGGCAATGCTAGCATCTCTTTAGAATCAAGCTGATTATCCTCCAACATATTTTTTGCACTTTCTAAAATGTTTTTGTACAAGTGCACCTTTTCATCAAAAACTCTCTCACTTTTCTTGCTCTCTTGTTCAATTTCAGTTTGCTTATTTAAAAGGAACATTGTCATCAAAATAGCAAAAATTGAGCCAAAAGTTGCTCCAAGAACTCTGCCTGGTATACCTCCGCCTACAAGGTCAAATAAAGGGCCGTATCCAAAAAATACAACAATACCAACTACAGCCAATATTATTAGAATCTTCATTCCCTGCTTCCTGGTGTCATCAATCTTGCTAACACTCATAACATTCTCCTTAATAATTAATATAATTCAGATAATACTACTTATCTGATTAAACAGGTAAAAAAAGAGGTATATTTGAGCTACTTTTCAATGAAAGGATAATTATGAGCGAAAATGATAAATTAGCTGCCCTTCTCGGCTCTGCTTATTTACTTAAAAAAGCAGATGATAAAATTGATTCGTTAGAGAGAAAAATTTTAGATGTAAATAATACTGTCAAAAGTCTTTTAAAAGACAGTAATAATTTTCAAAAAAGGACTGAACGCTTGCTCGATGAAAACAAACGTTTACTTAAAGATATTAAACAAAAAATTAGATAATTAAAAACCTGCTTTAATTCTAAATTTTTTGAATTCCTTTTTTATGGCACGTTTGACAGAGCGCATTTGGAGATCTGCTTATTTGTTTTTTGCCTGATGATCCATTGCAGATTCCATTATTGCACCAAACTGTGCCACAATTAGAACACTTATACTTTAGTTTTATTCCTGTTTTACAATACTGACAACCCATTAGTTTCTCCTTTATTTAAAAAAAAATTGCTGATTTCCTTATTCTAGTCTCTTATAATTTTCAATATCAAAGTCTCTTATCCCCAAAGATATTAACCCACTCTCATCAATTTTAAAAGTTTCAAGATCGTATTTTGGAGGCCATACTCCAGCTTCATTATGCTCAGTAGTTAATCTATCAATCAAGAAACTTCCATTACTATTTATGTAATAACCATCAATTATCCTTTCGCTCCCTTTTTTATTATTTGCTTGCCACATATTCAATGGATCTCTTATCTCTGCAATTTTTTTAAAAGTTGGAAATGTTGAATACAATAGATAAGTATGAGAATAATTAGCTGCGTAAAAAGAGCTTAAGAACGTAAGAAATGGAAAGCCTTCGGGCGCATCCACAATGCTTAATTCATCTCCACCTCCAATAAAATCTTCAACAATATGATTATTGCCGTCAATGACTTGTCCAGAGAATGAGTATCCTACATTGTAATCTTCTCTAGCTTTTGAAGGCTTTCCATCTTCATAAAACTGTCCATCAATGAACTCACCGCCTTTGGTGCAAGCATGTTTGGTAATAATGACTTGGTGATTGTCTATTTGGGTAACTGATATTTGTACTGTCCATAAATCTCCACCACATATTACCTCAGCAAAGCCTGAAAAAGATAGGCATAACATCATAACTATAAGTATTTTTCTCATATTCAAATTATATTTCATTTTGAACTAAAGTTCAAAAGGAGTTTAAATAAATCAAGTTATATTTATTCAAAAACGAGAAATATTTTGAATTCATTTACTTCGAGACTATGACTAATCACAACCATCATCGCCATAATCACCATCATCGCCATAATCACCACTTGAGTAATATCCTTTATGAGGAGGCATGCTTCTAACACCATCATAATCAATCACCCAGCCAATTGCATAAATGGGTCGAAGAGTTACAGGCTGTCTAACCAGTTAGCCCAATCTTGCATCATCTTGGTGCGATAATTAAGTTTTTTAGCTTTGTTGTACACGCCTCTAACACCTCTAGGGGCGTGAGACAACTGAATTTCAATAGCATCCTCATCACATTCCAACCCGCCATCTTCTTCAGGTTCGTTTAACCAGGTGCTTGCCATGTGTCTATACCCATGAACACTATGTTTACCTCCGTAACCCATTCTAGTTAAAATTCTGCCCAGGGTAGACTCACTCAAGAAACTATCTCTATAATTTGAATTAAAGATATATTTTTTATCACCATTAATTTCTTTTATTTCTTTAAGCAGCTCCTGGCATTGAGTAGATAAAGGAACCAATAAATCTCTTTTAGTTTTTTCTTTATGAGCTGGAACCCTCCATATATCACCATCAATCTCAGACCACTCAGCCTCTCTTAATGGCCTAGACCTAACAAATGTATAGGATAAAAACTTTAACGCCATACGAGTTTCATACGACCCTTTATAGCTATCTACTTTATGTAGTAATCCTTTAATGTCTTTTTTCTCAATCAAATGTGGGTGGTTTTCAGATTTAAAATCTTCCAAGCTCTCTTTAACTCTTTCACTTACATCATAAAGCATATTGTATTTGTAGACACTTCCAATAATAGCCCTAGTTCTTTTAGCTACTTCTTTAGTACCTCGTCTTTCTTGTTTCCGACAAACATTTAAAATATCTTCAGCAGTAACATCCTCAATAGGCTTTGGCCCTAAATCTTTTATAGCGTAGCCAAGCCTAGTTTTATTTGTCTGCCTTGTTCCCGTTGACCATTTGTTTTCTTTAGCTTTAAACCATTGGTTAGCTAATGTTTTAAAAGTAGCGCCTTTAATAGATTCTTCTTTAGGATTTATTCCTACTGCCAAGTCATCAATAAATTGATCTCTTTTTTCTCTCGCGTCACTAAGAGATAAAACTCCATACTCACCTACATTAATAGTTGAATCTTTGTCTAGCCATTTATATCGATAAAAAAAAGTTTTAGTTCCGCCAGGACTTACTCGTAAAAATAAACCTTTGCGGTCAGATAGTTTATATATTTTAGATTTTATTTTGGCCTTACGAATATCTAAATCAGTTAGCATAATGGGACTTTTGTTTTTTAGAGAATGGGACTATCATACATAAAGTCCCATTTAGGGTCAAACTAAAGGAACTATAAGAAACTACAAGAAAATTGGATAAACCATTGCAGCCCTTTAAAACAAAGGACTGAGAAGTGTATTAAACTGGATTAAACTACGACAAAACTAGTGAATTGGCGGAGCGGACGTCCGAAAGACAACATAACCTAAACCCCTCTATAAAAGCATTTGTAAGATTAAGTGAAATCAATAGTCCCATTAAAGTCCCATTTATGCCGTTTTATACAAGGGCGCTGGTATGGCGGACTAACTTTAAAGAGGCTGTATTTCGACCTATCTCACCGAAGTCTTTGTGGTGGATTATACATGACATGTCTCTACCTGAACGATAGCCAGCTCCTGAGTGCCAGGCATCCTTTCCAGCCAGGGTTCTAAACGATTCCCATAATACTCCAGGAAACTCCATTGACTGTTTGTTATGTATGTGTCCTGTGTACCAGTATCTGTATTCAGCATCGCCCCATTCTTTAGGTTTGTCTGCTGCCATAATTCCTGGGAGCTTCTCAGGCTTTGCTGTGTCTCCATGTGTTGAACCAATCAAGACATCACCAAAGGTGTAATACCAAAACTTAGATGGCTGCACATCGATAGTGACTCTCTCTTCATTGCGAAAGTATTTTTCCATAGCAACCGAAAGCATTATTGACGATGTGTCATCATGGTTTCCAATGATGTTTTTAACTGTGACATGCTTGTGTTTTTCTAGAGCTGAGACTGTAAGCTCTATCATCAAATCAATTCCAACATTCAATACTTTAAACCAACGACCATCAACATCCAGGGCATTGCCGCTTCGAGCTGTTCTGTTGCTTGGATTATCTGAGTGAAAAAAATCTCCCAGGTTAAGTATTAACGCATGCTCAGATGCTGGACTTCTATCTACCAGGGCTTTAGTTGCTTTTTGTAAATCACGAGTAGCAATCTTTAGATCAAAATCTTCACCGCTCTCGTCTCTATGAGCAAGCATTCCTATGTGCGGGTCTCCCATTGGGTAGACGCTCAGTAAATCAGCATCAACTTCTTTAGGAGGTATTATTGGACAAGCCGTAAAGTCTGCTAACGATTCATTAAAGGCTTCAGCAATCTCTTCAGGATTGTGGCCCTGGTTCTGAGTCTTAACCCATTGAACCTTAACTTGACCATCCTCATCGTACAAGGTTGATACACCTTTGACATTAAAGCCCTGGGCAGCTAAGTGTGACATGTCAGCTTCAGGAGCAATGCCCTGTGCCGCAGCTCTCTTTTTTAAGGCTCGTAATGTTTTAGTAACATTTTGATGTGTAATACCTAATACAGTTGCTACTTTTGTACTAGACCCTAACTCATCATATAGCTTTACTTTTGTGCGTTGCGATTCGGAGTTGCAAAACTCTAATAAATGACTCATACATTCTCCTATTTAGGACGAGCCAAAGCGGCTCCGAAGAAGAAGCTGATTATCATTTCTGCGAAGGCATAAACCTCTGCGTTCTTGACCATGCCTGTTACAGTCTCATAAGTTGTTACATCTGATGTTAATTTAATGCCTAGTATTGAGACTCCTTCTTTGACTGTTGGAATGACTGTATCTAATCCAGCTAATGGCGCAAACTGAATAGCTACTAATAGTCCCAGGATGACCAGGATAATTATTCTTCTATTCATTGCAGCAAACGGACTTTCTTTAGCTGCTACTTCGCGTGCCTGGTTAATAGAATTATTCTGAGCTTGCATTGCTTGAATCATTAGTTTTTGTTGCTCGCTGTTAGCGTGCTGCTTCATTGCAAATAGCTTTCCAAAAAAGCCCAGGGCTATTGGCGCTACACTTGTTAATAAACTTATCATAATAAACCTCTCATCATATTATTTGTAGTGCTTGAACAAAGCCTACTTCTGTCGCGACAAAAAACGCGAACCCGCCGTACATAAAATAACGAATCTGAGTCAGTATGTTCATTATTTTTTGTATGTTCTTTTTCGTATCATCAATTTCAGAAAAGAGCTTAGATATTTGTCGATAGTGGTGATCAACTCTCTCTTCTAATATTTTTATTCTTTCTGCTTCCATATTTATTCCTTTATGTGGTAAATCTCAATACCCAATAAAGTGTGTATCGAGTGTGTATCGAGTGTGTATCGAGTGTGTAGTCTGTGGCAATTCTGTGGCAAGTCTACTTTTCATTAATATGCTAGTGGGTTATCGAGGGATTGCTGTATGCGCTTTTCCAGGTCAGTCTTTGTCTTCTCGACTTTTAACTCGAACCTATCCAGTTTTGTGTCATAGCTAATTAATTTGGTATCAACTGATTGGAGCTTGCCATCCAATTTTGTTTCAAAGGCAGTCAACCTAGTATCAATTGATTGTAATTTTCCATCTACCTTAGACTCTAATGACCATTGACTAGAGCGCAAGTCAGACATATCTTTTTTAAGCTCTATTTTTATAGCGTCAGCGTGTTCTTCTATTCGCGTTACATCATTAGAAGTTTTCTGCATTGCAGCGCTAATAGAACCTAAATCTAAGGCAGCCAGGGACTCAACCTTCTGATATAAAAGAAAGCCGCCATATAGCGAACCTAGTAGACCTGAGAGCAATGCGAACAAGCCCATAATACTGGCCCCACTTACACGCATTCCAAACAGCTTGAGCTTCCTGTCTTTTATGCTTTCACCTTGTCTTACAATTTCTTCTAAGTCAGCCATCAGTTTTGAAATGAAGTGTTAGTTTGCATATCTTTAAGTAGGTTAATTTCCTGGCGCAGCTTAGTCATTTCTAGGCGCTGCTTTTGAAGCATCAATTGATAGAGGGAGTTGCAGTTGACGCGTTCAGCGGGGCCGTCCAGGGGGATTATTATGCGAGCGTATAAACCTATGTCTTTTGTCTGAGGATTATTTAAATCGTCTTTGCCAATGATCGGAGCGACTACATTATTCACAACACCTGTAATTCCCACTTCAAACAATGTTCCACCTGACACGCTATTAGAGCATTGCATTTGTTCCATCTTAACGCTATCGGTTCCATTACTAGAAGTAGAACCTGGCAAAGATAAGCTCATTGAATTACTTTCTGCCATCGTTTGTGTACAGAGCAATAGTAGAGCGTACCTTAACCAATTCACTTAAACCTCGAACAGATTTTAGAAGAGACAAGCGGAGCATTACCTTCATTAGATTTAACTTTAGATATGGAGCATATGTATTCCGCAGCTATAGAATTAGCCTCAGAAATATAAACATCAAACTTCACATTAGATAAGTAATCAATCTGCATAACTTTGTATCTAGTGACAAAAGGCAATGGCTTCCAATTAATATCAAAGACACCAATCTCATACCACTCCACATCTGCTCGTTTATTAAAAAGTTCCATGCGTGTGTGCTTTACATCTGCAATGTGACTGATACCCCAACTAGGGTATGTTGGCCTCATATCGTGCGCTGCTACACTACCGCATAGTAACAACAATAATGCTACTGAGCTACGCATGATGCCTCTGCCACCGCTACATACTGACCACCAGGGTAAGCCTTGTTGCCACCATAAATTGCTTCTGATGCAACTGTTACATAAATAGTTCCAGCATGCGTCAAATAATAAGTTCTCATAGCGCCGTTGTTGGTTACAGTACTAGCAGCAGCATATCCACTCATATCTGAAGATGAAGCTGAGGCAATAGCTACAGTACCACTCCAGGTCACACTATTAGATAGGCTTGGGCTACTTGAGAAAGATGTGGGATAGCTGACAATCGCCTTATACGCGTTTGCGAGCGTTGATGTTATCCTTATCTGTGGAATTTGACCATTTGATGCGGGCAGAGTCGTAAGTGTATAAGCATTTGGGTTACCAAAGTACCCTTGAATATCCGTCACGACTTCGCATCTCGATTCAACTGTGCCTGTGATATTTGTGTTTGCTTCTGCTTCTTTAGGCATTAACAAAGCACACCCTGTTAGCCCAATGGCTAAAAATAGTGTTACTAATTTCTTCATTTGTATTGCTCCTCTATCATGGTTTGATGGAGTCTATCGTTAGATAAACTTCTTAATACTTTTCGATTGTCAGATATTCCCTGGTCTTTTAAAACAAGAGGTTCTCTATAAACTTTACTGGGAATTCGAGCTAGATAATAAGTGTCCATATTTACAGAGTTCATAGTATTTATCAGACTCGATTGTGTCACTCCATCAGCAAGAGTAAAAGCATTGGAAGCAATACCTAACATTTTTTCTAAGCGATCTTTATCTTCCTCTTCTTCGTTACTTTGTTTGTTATCTTCATCGTCATCTATTAATTCTTTGTCAGTTTCTTTGGAAGCTAACTTAACTGAGTCATCATCTAACGCGTCATAGATTTTAATTGGAGGTGGTAATGGTGGAATATAGTCAGGACAACTGGGGTCATTTTGTGGGTTACGGCAAGCGTCAAATCGATACATATAAATAACAGACTCGTCTTTTAAAGTGCCTACCCCTGTTGTAGCTATTGAGCCTTGTCCAAAACTTTCAATAGGTACATAAGGAAGTTGTAAGACTTTTCTAATTCTTATAGGATGCTTACCTGAAAAATCTTCTGTGTCCTGGAATATATAACCATCTCCAGCAGCGTTTTCATTTTGAACTGTTACTGTAAAGTCATCGCTTACTTCTTTGATTGGATTGTAAGTGTATATGACGCCACTAATATCTAACCCTTCCTGGACAGTTACACCAAGTACAGGAGTAGTCATGCCCCAAGAGTTTCCACCTTGAGCAGCGTTACCTGTATAGCCGAAAGTATAACTATAACTAAAAGAACAAAAAGGCAGCAGCAATAGAACCCATAATGCCAAGAGCTTGCTCGCGCTTTTCTTTTGCAGTAGCTTCATTTTCCTCCTCAGGTAATGGTATCTTATCGGTATGGACGGCCCAGGCAGCTTTAGCGTCATCACCCAGTAACGAATCATATGGACAGTAGCTGCCCGCATTTGCCATACTACGAAACACGATTGGATTTTCACAGAGAACGCTGATTGCAGCGACCTTCATTCCCATGTTGTATAAAGCGTGACTGAGCTGTAGGGTTTGGCACAATTCGTCCTCGTGCATTCCTCCCAGGCTAAGTCCAAATATCTGAGTTTGTACTGCTCCACTTGCAGATACAGAACATAAAAAGTCTGAGCTGCTGCTAGTAATTTGACTTGCAATTGCCGAAGGTGGTGGTGACTTAACTGTAGTCGTTTGTGTACCAGTTGATGTCACAGTTGACTCTGAAATAATAGGATCACTTGCAGCCATTACTGGCAATACAAACACTATCCAAAAAGCTACAACTATAAACCCAGCTATTACATTGTTACGCAGTCTGTCAGACATTAGGCTTCTAGTGCTGTTATACGAGCCTCTAACTCTTGTATTGTCTTGACCAGTAAAGGTACAAGTACACTATGGTCTATGTTTTGTGGGTCTATAACAGAGCGTGTACCCATTACAGCTTCAACTGCTTCGGTTGTTATGTTTCCTTCTTCATCTCTGACTTCTTCAACTGCTGGAGTAACTTCGTACTCCTCATCTATCATTGCGTCTTTTTCACCACTAATTGCTTCAGGCACTACACTTGATACTTCGTGTGCAATAAAGCCATCAACTAAAGTATTAGTGTCATCTGATATGAAATTAAATCTTGCTGGTTTAAGTTGCTTTAATTTAGTAGTTGCATCCCAATCATAATTTACATTTTCTTTAAGTCTATAATCAGAAGATGTGTTATAGGTTGTTGTTGAGTTCGCAGTTCTGATTCTTCCTATAGCACCATTATTATTATAAAATTGATAGTGATAAGCATCAGCTGTGCCTGAACGATATGATGATACACTACTGTGCCAATGACTTTTTCTTCCGTCACTTCCAGTAGAAGCTGTGCCTTGAACTATATCTCCACCTGATTGTATACGCATTCGCTCGTAATGACCACCACCAACTAATGTAGAAAATGATAAATCTAGATTCCCCGCACCAGCCTGTGCTTGCATACCTACATCTACTTGTGTTGCGTTGGCTCGTACTTGTAACCCCGCTCTTGATGTTGAATTTTTACCGAAATGTGCAACATTTTCCAGCGAAGCATCAGAAGTTCCCGCAGCCAATAAGTGTACCTTGCCTAAAATCGGAGCGGTAGTTCCAATACCTACGTTGCCATCTGAACCTTGAACAAACAGAGCGTGAGTGTTTGTATCAGATTCAACTCTGAAGTCTACATCAGCACCACTTTCGTTAATTGTTACAGCACCATCGGGGTTAAAGCTAGAGAGTCCTGTTAAGTTAGCACCACTAATTGCTGGAAGATTACCTGTCAACGCAGTCGCATCAATCGTAGTAGAAGTAAACGCACCAGCAGAACTGATACTCGCTTTCTCTACTCCGTTGGCTTGGAACTTTATATCCTTAGAAGAACCATCAGCGTTTAGTGTTAGATGTTCGTCACTTGATTTTATTGTACTCATCTATAACTCCTATGGTTTTGGGTACTTGTCTTTGGTTGTTTTAATCGTAGCCTTCCAAGCATCAATACCATTGT
>ENA-OREN01003632-OREN01003632.1-marine-metagenome-genome-assembly--contig:-NODE-3632-length-14208-cov-7.641568_pt1 | contig 14208 bp, 10 predicted proteins | sample MGYA00248624_ERZ508555 | MGnify/ENA primary metagenome ERZ508555 (study PRJEB26222, sample SAMN06267773) | marine metagenome | isolation source: Saanich Inlet, British Columbia, Canada | place...
GTTAACATTTCACCCACGACTCCGGCAACGTAATAACAATATTGCCCCATATCTTCAAGATTATTGACGCCATCAAGTGTTTCTGTGTCCTGATAGCGTGCCATACCCTCTGCCATGATAGAAACGCAGCGTTCCAGTGCAGCACGTTGCCGATTATTAAAACTATGCGTAATTCGAATTACTGATGCTGTATTTGCGATTAGATTATGTTCTGCTTCGGAAGCCTCAGATGAGAGTAAAGGGAAAAGGGATTTGGAGAATTTATCTACGTTACTTTGGCCTTCAACAACCTCAGTAAACATTTCAGCAAATTCACGCTTTGTATCTGCCTGCATAGATTTATCATCTTCAATAGTATCTGCGATACGGCATAGCAAATAGGCATTACCTACCACATGGGATAACTGATCTGGAAGTTGAGGTATGGTTAGCGCAAACGTACGAGACACATCTTGTAGAATGGTGTGCTGGTAGTTATTATCATCAAGCTGAGTTTGTAAGGCGGAATAATCAGACATAAAGTAAGTAAATATTGCAGGCTATTTACTATCTACCTTTCTTCTTAAAATGAAATACTCTTCTACAGGTCTTTCAGGGATAATAAAAAAAGACTGTCCGGGGTTTGCCTTTTGTACCGGTTCCATGTGCTTATTGTATATTTCATTTATATTCTGTACAAAGTCCTGACATGAGCTCTTCCCCATCACTTCGATGTCTTCACCAACGTGAAATGAGTTTTTAACAATCACCTCAATAAGTTTTTCCTCTTTTTGCCTGCCAATTATACCTACAAATTTATAGTCCTGTGTATATCCGCTCTCTTCGCCCACTCTCTGGCCATCCTGACCCGGGCTGCCCAGGAAGAAGCCGGTATTGTATCCCCTGTTGCTGATCTTCCCCAACTCATCTAACCATCTTTCCTGGTATTCATACGTTTCACTTCCAAAGAACATATCTATAGCCTCACGATATATTCTTGTTACTGTGGCGACGTAATACTGACTCTTCATCCTGCCTTCGATCTTCCATGCATCCACACCAGCAGCTATTAGTTCTGGAATATGCTGGATCATGCAGAGATCCCGTGAACTCATGACTGAGGCATATTCTCCGTCTTCAACAATCGGGTAATATTCATTTGGACGCTCTTCTTCCACAAGAGAATATTTCCAACGGCATGACTGTGCACAATCTCCAAGGTTTGCTCCGCGATTCGCCATATACGAGCTCAAATAACATCTACCTGAATAGGAGAGGCACATTGCGCCTTGAACAAATACTTCAGTCGAGCAATCACTGTTTGCACTTATTTCTGAAACTTCATTGAGTGACAGTTCTCTTGCCAGCACAACCCTCTTGACACCCTGTTTATACCAGAAATCAGCAGCTCTTGTATTAGTACAGTTGGCCTGGGTGCTGATATGACAGGCGGTATCAGGCATAATATCTCTAACAAGAGACAGTACCCCGGGGTCAGCTATTATGACGGCGTCAACTGGATGCTCTGCCAGTTCCTTCAGGTATTGTTCCATTCTGGAGGTGTGACAATTGTGAGCAAAGATATTGAGAGTAATATATAGTTTCTTACCTCTTTCATGTACATATTCAACCGCTGATCCAATCTCATCCAGAGTAAAGTTTGCTGCCGAATTTCTCAGGCTAAAGTCCTTGCCTCCGGCATAAACAGCATCAGCGCCGTACTCTATTGCGGTCTTTAGTTTATCCATGCTTCCGGCCGGTGAGACCAGTTCCGGTTTTTTATATTTTTTCTTGGTTTGTTCTATCATGTGCTTATCCTGTGAAAACATGGACTCATATTCAGGACGGGGCTTGTCCTTGTCCCCCTACTCATCTTCCCAATCCTGTTCTGCACTCCTGCTGATCTGATCAAGATAAGCTTGTAGTATGAACTGTGCGGCGATCATATCCACCCTCTTTTTCTTCCCTTTTTTAGACATTTTAGCTCCGGCCATTGCCCTGTTGGCCCTCACCGTCGTAAGTCTTTCATCAAAAGTATGAACAGGAAGATTAAATTTGGATTTAAGTGTTTCAACTAATACAAGGACCACTTCGGCTTTTTCTCCAATAGAACCATTCATGTTTTTCGGAAGACCAACGACTATCTCTTCTACCTCTTTTTCATTTATTACGTCTGCTAAGTCCTCCAGATAGTCCGTACCATCAATACGCTCAATTGTTGGAAGCCCCTGTGCAATAAAGCCTATAGGAGAGCTAATTGCCAGACCGACCCTCTTCTCTCCATAATCAATACCCAGTATTCTCATATTAGCAGTCCCAAAAACAGTCCCGTACCCAGGGGAATAGAAATATTATCATGTTTTACAGGCAGGCTTTCGATTATACAAGATACTAGAGATACTATCAATGCCGTCTTTAAAGGAACATAAATAGCGGCACATATCAATGCGGTAATAAAGAAAGCAGCAGATCCTTCAATGCTTTTTTTATGATTGTATGGAATCCTGAACTTCCCGTAATACTTTCCAACGATAGTTGCCATGCTATCCGCACAGGCAAGAATAGCAATCGTAACACACGCTACTAATGTCGGAAACAGTACCAAGGACAACACAACTCCCAAAGCAAGTGTGACCGGTGCAAAGGCAAATCTCCTTCTTTCACTATTGCGAACACATAATCCTGTAACGAAGCTCAACACAGGGAATCTGATCCCATTAAGCCTTGCATATTCAGAAACTGTATACACAATTGTTATCGCTACTAGTAACTCTAACGTTACCATATAATTAATACCTGCAAACAGAGGGACAAACAGTGAACAGGCATGAATTCCTTTACGTCTGAGTTCCTGACCCCACGATGAAGAACGCTCATGTTTCAGATCCGCACTGAGTTCATCAAAAGTTGGTTCATCCTCAATATTTATAAAATCCAGGACTTTTCTCAGGTCATTACCGTCTGCCAGATATTTTGCCCTTTTCCGAACCGGGTAATATGAATTAAATCCAATGCTGACCTTCGCAAGTTCCATAATTTCAAGATTGTTTCTATCATCTCCCACAACAACCACATTATCCCACGTATTATTATGAGTTTTTAATAATTTTTCAACTACCTGGAGCTTACCATCGCTGTAAGAGAGCAAGCCTCCAATTTCACCAGTACAAAAACCACTGTCTATTTTTACGTCTATCCCATATCCACAACCGGCATCCAACTTTTCTGCCAGATCCTTCATCAGAATGTCAGGCACCCCGCTACTTATCAAAGCAACATAGTGGCCACTATTGTTGATTTCTTGAATAGTTCTCTCTGCATTTGCAACCATTTTAGTCTTATAGTATAATTGCCATAAATCTTCTTCTTTTAACCCTTTGACACGGATAAATACTTTTTCTAGCAAAATACGCATACCAAGATAATTAATACTAAAGAGAAAACACAAGTACCATGCTCTTATATAGTTTAAGATTCCTGAATTCCAGGATAGGCAAAGCAAAAATTGGCTTTTAAAAATAACACCATCAACATCAAATATTACTATTTTCTTGTTGTTATCAGACATAATTATATTTTTGTAAAAAATTAGGTAATTATTCTAGTTTTGCATTATATTAAGAAAATGGCCTGACAATACTACAAACAATGTTATAAACATTATTATCAGCTAATAGTTAGAATGTTAAACAGGTGGAACATAGCAAATTGCCAGTTTATATTTGACAAGAATTTTACTCTATTGTAAAATTATACGTTTTAGATATATATACACAACAAATTAAAGAGAGTAGCAAATAGATTGAAAATTGCAGTTTCAGGAAAAGGTGGTGTTGGGAAGACAACATTAACTGCGACCTTGGCAAAGCTTCTTGCGGATGTTGGTAGTAAGGTGATAGCAATTGATGCTGATCCTGACGCTAATTTGGCAGCAGCCCTGGGTATTAAAGATGCAGATAAAATTGTGCCACTCGTTGAATTGAAGGAACTTATAAAGGAGCGAACAGGTTCTACATCGGATGAGTTCGGTAAGTTCTTCAAGCTAAACCCGACTGTCAACGATCTTCCTGAAAAGCTTTCTATTTCTCATGATGGTATGAGGTTGATGACCCTTGGCACAATAAAAAGGGGTGGCAGTGGATGTGCCTGTCCTGAAGGGGTAATGCTTAAGGCGTTATTAAATCATCTGATACTGCAGAGAGATGAAGTAGTTATCATAGACATGGAAGCCGGCATAGAGCATTTAGGACGTGCATCGATAAAGGCTGTAACAGCATTGATTGTTGTTGTAGAACCCGGCAAAAGGAGCATACAGACCGCATTTCAAGTGAAGAAGCTCGCTGCGGATCTTGGTATAAAAACTGTATATGCTGTGGGAAATAAAGTAATGAATGACACTCACAGTGAATTTATAAAAAAAGAGCTTAAAGATATTCCTTTACTAGGAATAATTTCGTATAACAAGACGCTAATAGACTCAGACTTACAAGGAAAAGCCGCATATAACGATAATGAACAGCTACTATCAGAAGTTAGCCTGATAATGGCTAAATTAAAGGAGTGTGTAAAATGACAAAGAAAAAGAGGAATTATGAAGGTGCTGATCAGGAATCTCTTGAATTGCTTCAGAAAATGGAAAAGGATGGTATAGAAAGCTCTTATGATAGATACGATGCGCAGCAGCCGCAGTGTGGATACGGCAAGATGGGACTCTGCTGTAGACACTGCCAAATGGGACCGTGTAATGTTGATCCGTTTGGCAGAGGGCCGAAGAAAGGTGTATGTGGAGCTGACGCTAATACGATTGCGGCAAGGCATTTTGTCCGCTATGTTGCCGCAGGAACTGCCGCGCATTCTGATCATGGTAGATCGGTAGCGGAGCTCTTGATTGCAACTGCCAGGGGCGAGGCAAAAGGCTATCGTGTAACGGACGTGAATAAGTTACATGAGGTAGCAAGATTATTTGACGTTGCCACTGAAGGCCGTGAAACAAATGAAATAGCCGAGGAAGTCGGTGAAATGGCCCTTGCGGAGTTCGGTAAGGCTTATGGTACTCAAAAGTTTGCGAAAAAGGCTCCGGAAACCAGGCAAAAGCTGTGGGAAAAGCTGAATATTACACCTCGTGCGATAGACAGAGAGGTTACTGAATCGATGCATCGTACAGGCATGGGTACTGATCAGGACTATAAAAACCTTATAATGCAGGCATGCCGTACGTCAATGGCAGACGGCTGGGGTGGTGCGATGATAGCTACGGAGTTGCAGGACATACTATTCGGAACACCCAAGCCTACACGCGGAACTGCAAATCTTGGAGTAATCAAAGAAGATGAGGTAAACATCCTTGTACACGGACACGAGCCTCAGATGTCAGAGATGGTTGCTATAGCGGCATCTGATCCTGACTTAATTAAAGAGGCTGAGGCTGTAGGTGCCAAAGGTATTGCTCTTGCTGGAATATGTTGCACGGCGAATGAGATGTTGCTGAGGCACGGGATACCGCTTGCGGGACATATGAAGATGCAGGAGATGGCTATCGCTACAGGTGCTGTAGAGGCTATCGTGGTGGATATACAGTGTGTGATGCAGGGAGACGAGGAGGTCGCCAGGGCTTTTCATACAAAGATGATAACGACTTCACCTAAGGCAAAAGTAGATGGAGCAATGCATATAGAGATTAACGATGAAAACGCCTATGACAAAGCAAAGGATATAGTAAGACTTGCAATCCAGAACTTTCCGGAACGTGACAAGAAAAAGGTTTATATTCCTAAGGGAAAGAAGTCTGATGTTGTAGTAGGTTTTACGCATGAGACCATTAAGTATATGCTTGGAGGCAAATACAGAGCGTCATACCGTCCACTTAATGACAATATTATGAATGGCAGGATACGAGGTGTTGTCGGAGTGGTAGGCTGCACTAGTTCAATATTGTGGCCTGATCAACTGCCGTATATGGAATTGGTGAATGATTTGATAGCTAATGACATCCTAGTTGTACAGACGGGATGTGCGGCGGCAGAGTGCGCCAGAGAGGGCATGATGGTGCCTGAGCATATGGAAGTTGCCGGTCCTGGTCTCAGGGAGGTTTGTGAAGCTGTAGGTATGCCTCCTGTATTACATGCCGGTTCATGTGTGGATAACAGTAGAATATTGATAGCATGTTCCGAGATGGTGAAGGAAGGTGGTCTTGGTAATGATATAAGTGACCTGCCGGTTGCGGGAGTGTGTCTTGACTGGATGCATGAGAAGGCACTGGCAATAGGCCATTACTTTGTTACGAGTGGAGTCTATACGTTATTTGGTACCAAGTCACCGTGTGCCGGAGCTCCGGACGTTGACAAATTCTTAAAAGAAGATATAGAAGATATAGTAGGTGGTAAGTGGGCATTTACACCTGATCTGAAGGAGATGGGAACTCTAATAAAAGAGCATATAGAGAAGAAACGTGATGCGTTGGGCATAAACGAGAAGAAGGAAAGAAAGCTTTACGATATGGAAGACAGAAGAGCGCTTTCAATTGACTGATAACAATTGCAAATCTGACTTTACTCATGCTAACCATAGAAAAGATTAACATTCAATAGGAGTATTTACATATGTCTAGAATAATAGCTACAGCTGCGATAAGGGGCGCACACAGTATAGTAAAACAGGCAGAAGAAAAATTAAGAGAAGCAATTGAATCAAAAGGAAAAGATGCCAAGGTTGAGTATCCTGATACGGGTTATTATCTACCAATAGTTTATTCTGCGACCGCCTTTGAAGTGAAGACGCTGGGGGATTGTGAAGTGGCTCTAGGGCACGCAAGGGCTCTGCTGCCGCCAATACCTGAAGAAAAGATATATCTACCATATCTTGGTTGGGCGCTTGATGCAGGCATTGCCACCCTTTTTGCAGAAGAGGTAATAGAGGCATGTAAATACCTGATTGGCCCCAACCCTGTTGATGGTATATGGCTAGGTGCGGCTACGGATGTAATCCTTCGAGAAAGAGGCATTGAGTTCGTTGATGGTACCGCACCGGGATTTGCAGCAGTAGTAGGTGCTGCACCAACGAACGAGATTGCAGTGACCATAGCTCGCGAACTGCAGGAAAAGAACTTGTATGTTTTTATGTCAGGAAACACTAATGGGAAATCGTTTGCCGAACAACTTGACGAAGAAGGAGTACAGCTGGGATGGGAAACAAGGCTGGTACCTTTTGGGAAGAATATCACATCAACTATTTATTCTCTAGGCTTTGCCAATAAAGCAGCTCTATCTTTTGGCGGTATAGCACCTGCTGATTTTACAAGGAATTTAATATATAATAAAAACAGAATTTTTGCGTTTGTAATGGCATTAGGAGAAGTAGATGATGAAAAATATGCCAACGCCGCAGGTGCAATAAATTATGGTTTTCCTACAATTGCGGACACTGATATACCTGAAATATTACCAACAGGTGTATGTACATACGAGCATGTCGTCCCACTAATTACTCATGATAAAATCGTCGAGAAATGCATTGAAGTGAGAGGATTAAAAGTTGCTGCCGCTAAGGTTGACATTCCTGTAGCATATGGCCCTGCTTTTGAGGGTGAAAGAATAAGAAAAGACGATATGCAGATAGAGATTGGTGGCCCTGGTACACCGGCATTTGAATATGTGGTAATGAGGGATAACAATGATATTGAAGACGGTAAAATTGAAGTCGTTGGTCCTGATATGGATGAGATGGAAATTGGACCTGGCAAGCCATTGGGCGTATATGTCGAGGTGTCAGGTCGTAAAATGCAATCGGACTTTGAGCCTATCTTTGAGCGACGAACACATCATTTCCTTGGCGAAGCACAAGGGTTCTTTCATATGGGGCAGAGGGATATAATCAGGCACAGAATCAGCAAGGATGCCTATGATAAAGGGTTTAGACTTAAACATTTGGGTAATATAATACATTCTAAGTATCATGAAGAATATGGTGCTCTCTTAGATAAAGTTCAAGTCACATTGTTTACAAATAAAGAGGAAGTCGATAAGAAATTAGGTGAAGTAAAAGCTGCGTTTACAGAACGTGATGTAAGGGCCCTGGGTATGACAGACGCTTCAGTAAATGAATTTTATAGCTGTACTCTGTGCCAGAGTTTTGCGCCGAGTCACGTCTGTATAATATCGCCTGAACGTTCCGGACTTTGTGGTGCTGTCAGCTGGCTTGATGGAAAGGCGGGTTTTGAAATAACACCGACCGGACCTAATCAGCCTATTGAAAAGGGTAAAACAATTGATGAGAAACTGGGGCTCTGGGAAGGTACAAATGATTTTCTGTACAACGCTTCCAATAAAGAATTTGAACAGGTAAGTATGTACAGTATGGTTACTAATCCAATGACAAGCTGCGGCTGCTTTGAATGTATATCTGCAATGCTTCCGATGACGAATGGGATAATGACCGTTGACAGAGACTTCACCGGGATGACTCCATGCGGAATGAAATTTTCAACTCTTGCGGGGACTGTGGGAGGCGGAATACAAACACCTGGCTTTGTCGGCCATAGCAAATTTTACATGGGCAGTAGTAAGTTCATATCAGGAGACGGTGGTCTTGCAAGGATGGTATGGATGCCAAAGCATCTAAAAGACGAGATAGCGGACGCGCTCACCGAGGCAGCAGAGGAAGCTGGCTTGGATGATTTCATTAATAAAATTGCAGACGAAACAATAGCTCAAACTGAAGAGGAAGTTTTAGAGTATCTACAAAAGGTTGATCACCCTGTTCTTAAATTAGATCCTATGTTTTAATAAAGGAAGAAATTAGACAAATTATGAACAATATAAACATTAAGGAAAAAGACGAAAAAGAAGATAAGAAGCCGGATTCATTAGGTGAAAAGCTTTTAAAGAGCCGGATAGTTATGATTACGGATGAAGTGAATAAAAAGATGGCGCAGAGTGTAATCGCGCAGCTTCTTCTGTTGGAACAGGATGACGCGGAGAAAGAGATCAAAGTTTTTATTAATTCTCCCGGAGGCGACGCTGACGCAGGATTTGCAATATATGATATGATGAAGTTTATTAAACCCAAAGTCATAAATATCTGTGCAGGTGTTGTTGCAAGTGCGGCGGCATTAATCCTTCTTGGCACGGAGAAAGAAAATAGACTGAGTCTGCCTAATTCCAGGATACTCATTCATCAACCATCTACCGGAGTGCATGGTACCGCATCAGACATTCAAATAGAGGCAAGCGAAATATTAAAATGTCGTGCAAAAATTAACAAAATGATAGCCGATGAAACAGACCAGGATTTCGAAAAGGTAGAAAATGACACAAAAAGAAACTACTGGATGTCTGCTGAAGAAGCAGTCAGTTATGGTCTAATCAGCAAGATAATTAAAAACAAAGGCGATTTATAAAATTTTACAATATCATAAAGGATAGGACATATGGCACTGACAGGTCTTGAGATTTTCAAACTTCTCCCAAAAACAAACTGTAAAAAATGTGGAAGAGCAACTTGTTTGGCATTCGCAATGCAACTGGCACAAAAGAAAGCTGAATTGAAAGATTGCCCCGACGTAAGTGAGGAAGCTAAAGGTATTCTAGGAGCTGCTTCCGCCCCACCAATAAAGTTGGTATCAGTTGGAACTGGTGACAAGCAGGTTAACATTGGTGAAGAGAATGTACTTTTCAGACACGACGAGAAATTCTACAATCCGACCGGAGTTGCCGTAACCTTGAGTGACGATCTGGATGATAATGCCTTTACTGAAAGATTAAACAAGATAAATAGTCTTAAGTTTACCCGTGTGGGAACTGAAATAGAGATTGATCTAATTGCGCTACTCAATAAGAGTGGAGATGCATCTAAGTTCGCAGACAGGGCCAAACAGGTCAGTGAAAACACTCACTTATCCCTTATATTAGAAAGCAAATCAGCAGAAAACATGAAAGCTGCTGTAGAGACATGTGCTGACAAAAAGCCATTAATTTTTGGTGCAAATAGTGAAAATTGGGAGGCGATGGCTAGTATTGCCAAAGATAAGAGCTGTCCGATGACAATAAGCGCTTCAACCATAGAAGAGCTTGCAGACATGACAGAAAAGATAAAGAATGCCGGAGTTACTGACATTGTCTTAAACCAGATTTCCGAAAGCACAAAAGAGATATTGCATGGCCTCACCAAAATAAGAAGAGCCGCTTTAAAGAAAGCTTTTCGACAATTAGGCTACCCAACCATAACGTATATGCCAAGCTACGAACCTGCTCAAGAAGTAGCCAGTGCAAGCGTTTTCATAGCAAAGTATGCCGGAATAGTTGTAGTTAATGCATGTGAACCGTGGCAGATCATGCCACTATTGACAGTACGACAAAATATTTTTACCGATCCACAAAAACCGGTACAGGTAGAACCGAAACTTTACGAAGTTGGCCAGGTCAATGAGAATTCACCTGTTCTCTTTACTACTAACTTCTCACTGACATATTATACTGTTGAGGGAGAAGTAGAAGCCAGCCGTATACCGGCATATATACTTGCTGTCGGAACCGAGGGCACTTCTGTACTTACCGCATACTCTGGTGATAAGCTCAATGAAGATGTAATTGCAAAGGCCATGGCAGATGCTAAGGTAGAGGAAAAAGTTAACCATAAGAAGCTTATAGTCCCCGGCCTTGTAGCTATATTATCGGCAAAGATTCAGGAAAAAACAAAATGGGAAGCGCTGGTTGGTCCTAAAGAGGCCTCAGGATTACCAACGTACCTTAAGAGCACCTGGAATTAGTCGCTTAGCTATTGTCAGGTATTATTATCTGATTGAATACACCAGCTTTATGCCGGCTAAGACTTTTATAATACCATGCCTTTTTTTCACTAGAAAAAAACCATGTCAGAAAACAGTAAAACATATAAAATAAATTTCCTACCTAATGATCAAAATGTCGAGGTCAATGAGGGTAGTACGGTTCTAGATGCTGCACACAGTGCGAATATCTACATTAACAGCATCTGTGGAGGAGACGGTATATGTGGAAAGTGTAAGGTTATCCTTTCCAGCGGTACCGTAGACGCCCCTACTACAAAGCTACTAAGCAAGGAAGAAGTAGATAAGGATTATATCATTGCCTGTGAAGCCGGAATCACAAGTGATCTACAGGTACTTATCCCACACGAAACCAGGCTTGAAGGTAAAAAAATCCTTTTAGATCAGAATGAACAGCATTCCATGACGTGGAAAGCAATACTTGGTCAGGCAGGATTCAAACATGATGCTCTGGTAAAAAAGATATGTCTCAAACTGGAACCACCAACGATGGACGATAATGTCGCCGACCACGAGCGGCTTTATCAGGCCATTATGATGAAACAAGGCATTGAACTGAACGTGATGCAAACCGGATACAGCATACTTAAAAAACTCCCATCAGTCTTGAGAGAAAATGACTGGACAGTTACTGTTACGCTTGGTCATCGCGGGAGAGTACTGGAAATTATTGATGTACAGCCGGGCGATACCAGTAGCACAAATTATGGTGTTGCAATCGATGTAGGTACAACAACTGTAGTTGCGTGTCTACTTGAACTGGAGACTTCCAAGGTTATCGACTCCGAAGCAGTCTATAATACGCAGATGAAATTTGGAGAGGACTACATTCAGCGAATAATTTATGCCATGCAGAATGATGCACTCGATGAAATGCAACGATCTATTGTATCTGATATAAATAAGCTTATTTCAACATTAGTTGAGAGAAACAGTATTAAACTTGAGAATATTACATCTATCGTATGCGCGGGCAATACGGCAATGCACCACTTCCTGCTAGGTCTGGATCCGGAACGTATCAGGAAGGAGCCATATATTCCTACGGCCAACTTTATCCCCCCTATTCGTGCTATTCAACTAGGCATAGATATTAATAGCCGAGGACTTCTTTACACTCTTCCAAGTGTTGCTGCGTATGTTGGTGCCGATATAACATCAGGAGCTGCTGCTATAAGACTTGACAAGGAGGAGATGCCAACTCTTTTAATTGATATTGGAACTAATGGTGAAGTAGTACTTGGAAATAAAGAGTGGATGGTATGCTGTTCTGCATCTGCTGGGCCTGCCTTTGAAGGAAGCGGTATAAAGCATGGTATGAGGGCTGCAAAGGGAGCTATTGAAATAATGCATATCACAAAAGAGTTTGAAGTAAGTTACTCTGCTATTGGAGATATCCCTCCAAGGGGAATATGCGGTTCCGGCTTGCTGGACTGTATCGCTGAGTTGTTGAGAAGCGGAATAATTGACAGATCAGGTAATTTTCAAAAAGGGATTAAAACAGACAAATTAAGAAATAGAGATGATGAATATGAGTTTGTTCTAGTCAGCAAGGAAGAGACTGGTATCGATAGCGAAATTGTGATAACGCAAGCTGATATAACGAACCTGATCCGTTCAAAGGGTGCGATATATGCCGCAGTTTCACTATTGATAGAGTCTATGGGATTGGGTATAAACGATGTTCATTGCGTATATCTTGCCGGTGGATTCGGAAATTATCTTAACGTTAGAAATGCAATAACTATTGGTATGTTGCCAGACATGCCATCAACAAGAATAAAATTTGTTGGTAATACCTCCTTAACCGGCGCAAAAATGGCGTTGTTATCAGAGGATGCGTTCGAAGCGGTACAGAACATTGCTTCGATGATGACATATTTTGATCTTATGGGAAACCAGAAATATATGGAAGAGTATATGTCCGCCAATTTTCTGCCACATACTAATCTTGATGAATTCCCTTCTGTACAGGAAGAGCTATCATCACTAAATAAACAATTATCAGGAAAAAACTAAAATGTCATATACAATTGCAATGGCTGGAAAAGGTGGTACCGGTAAATCAACCACTGCGACTCTAATAATTCGTTATATTACTGAGGAACTTGGTAAAGCGGTTCTGGCAGTTGATGCGGACCCTAACTCAACTCTGGGTTTATCACTGGGGGTTGAGATTGATGGTACAATCGCGGATATACGTGACGATGTTGTTGAAAAGAAAGTTGATATACCTGCTACCATGTCAAAGGATAGATATATTGAATACCGTATTGAAGAGAGTATTATTGAAGAGAACAAATTTGATCTACTGACGATGGGAAGGCCTGAAGGCCCAAAATGTTACTGCTATGCAAATAATCTGCTTCGTAGATATCTTGATAAAGCGGAACAGAGCTATCCTTATATTGTAATTGATACAGAAGCAGGAATGGAGCACCTGTCACGTAGAACTACCAATGATGTTGATTTGCTCATAATTGCATTTGAGTCCACAATTATCGGTGTACATACTGCGAATAGAATTACAGAATTAATTGAAAGCTTGCCTATCATAATCAAGAAATACATTTATGTCATGTGCAAAGTGCCTGCAAAAGGAGTTAGCGAAAAGGTAAATGCTGAGATTTCCAAATCCGGATTTGAAGTATCAGCAAAATTAACATTTGATGATGAAATATATGATCATATTACTTCCGGCGAATCGCTGTTGGAAATAAGTACAGAAAATGCTGTTTATAGTGAGATTAAGAATTTAATAGATAATTTAGTAACAGTCACAACGGATAAATGATTACCTTTTAGTTTGGAGATAAAGAAATGGAAATTGCAAATATAGTAGATAAGTGTGCAGGAACTGTAAAAGAGGTTACTATCGGGGCAACCAAAGATGAAGGCGGCACCAGGGGCAATGTTGTAACCATTGGTGGGGCTAACAGCATTCCGTTTTTGGATTTCGACGGAAGTCCTGGTCATAAGCCGGCGATAGCAATGGATGTATATGATGTTCCGCCTGAAGAGTGGCCTGAACCGCTTTTGAAGCATTATGCTGATGTTATTGACAATCCTGCAAACTGGGCAAAAAAATGTGCTGAATACGGTGCAGACTTAATCTGCCTGAAACTTGACGGCATACATCCTGACAAGGGAAACAAAAGTGCCGAAGAGACGGTAAGTACTGTTAAGTCTATCCTGGAAGCCGTTGATATACCACTCGTTATATGGGGATGTGAAAATGATGAACGGGATAATGAAATAATGCCAAAGGTTAGTGAGGCCGCTAAAGGAGAAAGATGCCTTCTGGGAGGCGCCACACAGGAAAATTACAAAACTATTACTGCTGTCTGCCTGGCAGACGGGCACAACCTGATAACACAAGCACCTGTAGACATAAACATTGGAAAGCAGATTAACATCCTGGTTACTGA